>Ga0136643_10002752_pt1 | contig 23148 bp, 10 predicted proteins | sample TergutLab28metaG_FD_96883 | JGI IMG/M metagenome (GOLD analysis project Ga0136643, IMG submission 96883) | Labiotermes labralis P1 segment gut microbial communities from Petit-Saut dam, French Guiana - Lab288 P1 (version 3) (version 3) | ecosystem: Host-associated > Arthropoda: Insects >... | reverse complement strand
TAGAGGAAGTTGGGTTGTCTGTTATTGTGTTTGGGGGGGGGGGGGGGGGGGGGGGGGGGGCGGGATGCTTTGAATGGAAGTGGTAGAGCTTAGCAGCGCAAGTTTGTCCTTTGTATAATATATCAGCTTGTTGGAAAAGGAACCATGTGTAAGAAACACGATCAAGTTTTATGAAACGTAAAATTTTGGTAGAGCAGAAGAATAATGAAGTTCCGAAATAAAAGTGTATTTAAAAAGCTTAAGCGAATTACATATTTTACAGGCTGAGTGTACGTATTTCATTTTATGTGTCGGTAGGTTTTCTCCTGTTCGTAGTGTTGCTGTATCGTTTGCACATGTTCGCTTTACAGTATTGTTCCGCGGCACACCAGTTGATGACCATTAATAGACCGACACGAACGAGATTAAATTTGCACACCAACTTGTAGCAGAGACACCACACCCTCCAAGTACTAAATTTAATTTAAATATGTCGAGTAATATCGGGGATCAGACATGCAGTTTGGCAGACAGTTTTTCTTTTACGAGAGCATTTTTTGGTGTTTGTGCAGCGAACGAGTATGAAGACTGGAATTGGCCCCGTTTCGTTTGCCTTGTGCACTGTCACGGTTTAATCCCAGAGCGCTAACTACGGATGTTAACACGTACCAATCTGGAACCAGGATAACAGAGTCGGTATAGTAAATAGGCTGGGGCTGGACGACCGTGGAATCATAGTTCGATTCCCGGCGGGGCAAACATTTTTCTCCTCTCCGAAATGTCCAGACCGACGGAGGCTGGGTGGCCGATGGCTCACTCACCGTGGGTAAAATGAGTGGGTACCGAAGTTCGTTACCCTACCACCATCTACTCCCAAGGTTAAGAACGAGTGGAGCTATACCGCTGCTCCCTTCGAATGGCCTACACAGCTACAACTTTACTCTTAACCTTACCTATACGTTTGTTGTGGTAAGAAATTCGTAGGGCAGACCTGTACCCCGCAGTGGAGAGCAGTGTACAAATAAACATCATTACAAATACACGAGGGCCGTCGCTGTCGGAGAGGGAACATGATCGCGTGCCTAATGACAGGGCAGCGGCGGTCAATTGTCCGCAATTACCCCATAGCTTGAGAAGCTGTAATTTGGGTCTCCAGTAACATAACTGAGAAGTGCTTGTAAGGAGTGACATTACTGTAAGGGTGTTGCCACACGAGTAAAGTCAGATACATCTTTAGGACTGGAATGTAACGGGGTGATCTGTAGGAAAACGTATTCAGTTTTCCATTTACACAGTGCTTTGTATGCTGGTGTGGAATGGAACTGAAGTAGGAATTAAATTCAAACTGTGGAAATAATCTTTGTGGATTTTTTATATATACACAGAGTAGCTTTATGGAGTCAACATCCCTTCCCCTCGCCTCGCTTAAAATAGTAGTTCTTAAAGCCTGGAGCAACGTGAAAACATAGCGATTCGTGTTCGGGAGGTTCCAGGTTCGAATATCTGCTCAAAATTCGATTGTCTTGTGTGATAATTTTTGTAGGTTTCTCAGTGCATCAGGCGAGATCAGGCTTTCTGTCAGTGACAGCCATTTTATCTCACAGTATTTCCAGTTAGGTAACTCATTTAAATAAACGTGAGCAAGACCAACAAGATACGCACTTTTTTTAAAAAATTTATTTCAATTAAATTATCCTCGACATGTTTCGAACAAATAAATGTTCCTCATCAGGAGGTCTGTAGAAGCAGCTTACGGTATTTTACCATGCTGGAGTTACATTAAAATTATATGAATTGTCTAGATATAGATTAAGTTCGTACACTCTCTTGATGATGAACAATTATTTGTTCGAAACGTGTCGAGGATAATTTAAGCGAAACAAATTATTAAGAAAAAGTGTATATCTTGTTGGTCTTGCTCACGTATGTGTATCACGATGTACGGTTCAGAGAATCTAAAGTCATTTAAACAACTCCATACGGCAGAGACCTTTCTGAGAAGCTGTTGGTTCCTCAGCCAGACAAAAATTCTCCATATGCTGCGTGATCTGGAAGGGCAGCGCCGTGTTAAAATGAGCCTGCTGCCGGCCTCTTTCTGGGGAGAGGTGAATCCATTGGACCTGAGATGGAAGAATTAAAGCGAAGTTGGTGAAAATATCGTAATGAGGGGCTTCACAATCTGTATTTTTCACCAGGTAATATTCGGCTGATGAAATCAAGGAGGATTGTGAGTGGGGTACGTGGCACGCATGGGGAGGAATGTAAATACGTGCTGGGTTTTGGTGGGGAAGTCTGAAGGAAGGGTTGGTGTGTACTAGATTCATCTGGCCCAAGAAAGGGCCATGCTGCTGCTATCATGAACGCCAAATGAACGAAGGAACGAAAGGTTTTTATAAACCAAGGGGATTTCTTGAGTTGCTGAGACCCTGTTACTTTCTAAACAGGACTTTGCTCCATGGAGTTAATAGAAGTCGCACTTTGCACTTGTGTCAGTTGCTGTTCAGGCTTTTCATTATATGACTGCGTAAGCCCGACGTACAAGGTGAACGAACCTAGGTCGTCTTGTTTTTGCAAGGGTGTTAGCAACGTCGTAATTTAAAACGCCCATATAATTTGCGTAAACATCAATAAGTAGATTGTTCAATAGTTCGGCTGTCGGTAAAGCGTGAATGTGATGATGGTCAGAATGTGTGTTGCCCTTGTCCCATTCTTCGTGTTATATAGCAGCATGGGTCAGTGTGGTATATTTCTGTTGATGGTCTGGCACTGGTTCTCTTATCCGAAATAGACGTTCCTATCTCGCATTTTGCCTGGCCCATTTTCCTGTTCTTTTGCATCTCCTGCCAGATCATTGTGTCAGTAACCACTTGGAGCTGTGTTTTGCAATCTATACATTCAATAATATCGCTCGCCGAGGCACTTGTGACCTATTGGCGGATCGTACTTCTGTGCAGTGCAACACAGTCAACATTCAATGGCCATTTGGAGCGTAGGTTGCAGTTTGCTGCCCATTCTGGCCGCTAGGTGGGAGCAGTCTTCACCAGTGTCGCAGAAAAGGTGTTTTGTGTGTTAGGTTTTCATGAAACGAAATGCATTTCATACAACTAATTGTGTCTGTGACGATGGATCTCTCACGGGATATTTACCGCAAGGAAGCCTGCATCTGTCGGGTAATTTGCCATTTTTTCACTTGCAGTACTGCTTATTTCGTAGTAGATTCCCGAAATACCGATCTTCCTTCTCGGAGCAGGCCTCACTTTCTGAAAGCATCTATGGCCACTCGACGCATCTGTCATCTTGACGTATTAGCAATTTATTTTCGAGTATTACCCTTCAGTTCTTGCAAAGAGTGTGGAATATTCACCTAAACGCTGTTTTGAATGTTTCCCACAAATAACTATCGCACAGATTCAGATCTGATAATCTTGAGTGCCTCGGTTCGTGAGTTACATATTATTTCTTCAAAAGACGGGCTCTTTGATTCTGCGCGCATTCACTGCACACTAGATTCCGACTTTATAGTCATTAGGAGGAACCTTATTATTCTGTCTTTACATTCCCGTTTAATGTAAACCAAACCTCATCCATAAATGCTTGATTTTAAGTTCAAGAAACTCGTTGACCAACAATTTTTTATACCACTAGCATTACCGGCTTCCTGTTTTCTCAATCTAGAGGAAAGAGTTGTATGGCTGTGACTGAATATGGGCCTAATTCGAAACTAATTTTTGAACCCTTCGTGCTTTGGTAGTCTTGGGAATTCCTTTCGTTTTCATTCGTCACTTGATTTCCTGTTTGTCGAGTTTGGAAATGAACTGGGGAAATTCCCTAGCCTCTACTATCACTAGGCAAAGCGATAGTGTGAATACAAGGGCACAGTGACACTGGTTACTGCAGTAAAACGAATGGCTGTTTGAACATTCCGGGCGAGGACTTCCCATGGGATCTCGAAACGCTAGCTGTCCCTGTGCATAGATTTGTACTGGAATATATGTTACTGTCATCATTTTTACTTTAATTTTTTAAGGAGGGTTATACCTAATTACAGATTATGCATACATTAAGCCTTTAGTTGTGTATCGTCGCCACTGTTGTTGTAATTGTTGGTTTGCAAACAGTGTCCCATGTTTAATGTGTTGGTGTGTTTGTGATCAATGCCTGTGGGTGCCAAGTTGCCGGTGGTTCCTCTCAGGGGAAGACTTGTTATTTTGCAGCATACAGCAATATTCCTTTCCAGAAGTTACACATTTTTTCAACGTCTGTTGCCATGAATCACATTTGGGGCGAAACCGGCTGAGGGAAACGGTTAGATCGGCTCTGGGGCTCACCCAGCTTCCTCTACAATGGTTACCACAGGTTCTGTGTACGGGATAAACCGGCTGGCCCTTTAAGTTGACCAGGCACTTAGTGCCTTCCTCCATCTAGGGCAGAGATTAAGAATGAATGAAACTGTACGTGCACTCCCCCTATACGCCTTCATGCTGTGCACAGGGACAATTTAAGCTAATTTTGCCAGTATATAATGTTTGGTAACAGTATTATCACAACTAAATTCTATTAAACAAAATAGAATTTAGTTTGACCGTTTTCATACTTTGTGTATTGATGTGCTGAATAACAAAATGGGATGTCGCACGTCAAAACGAACGTTTGTCTTCACGTAAGGGGCGCTAGTGTCACCTCGCATCATAAGTTCACACGTCCGCCATTTTGCTGTTACTGATTGTAAGGAATTTAAAGTTTAGGGGTGGGGTCCTGTAATGCCAGGATTTTGCTAAGGGCCTAAAAGACGTTTGACACATGTGTGTTGTATAGTTGTTCAAGTGCATGGAATGAATAGTTGAAAGGCTATTGTATTAGTGCATTATGTTGATAATAAACGATAACGCACTGTTTGATGTAAAAATTAGGTCACCATTGACATGCGGCACGCGACGTCTCACTCTGAAACTGACTGGGGATCATGTTGGCCTAGCTGCATGCTTCTGTAGAGGAACTTTATGTTACTTATTGTCCTCCAAACTTCCTTTTTCAGATTTAATTAATTTTGCGCCTATAGACCCGTAAAATAATTGTATGGATATTCTAGCAAGTCTCCGATTGATATGGCTGTTTACAGGTACATTATTCACATTAACTTCAGGAAGGGCAGTGGACGCCATGGGCGAAATTTGCTAAGTATAATATCCCCAAGTGAATAAGAAAAGCTTATGGTTACACAGCCTATGAAGGAATATTTTCTTTGTCGTTAATACGTATTGAATAGCGAGCGTCACGTGGCCTTTGACTTGAAGAAACGAGCATTTCGTCAGTCATCAGAAGTCGATTAAAAGATGAACGTTCTGTCAACTCTTGGTGCTAAACACTTCATGACTGAAAGTTCGGCAGTACACAGCCTGTTATGCTGAGGAGCACATGTTGAAGATTAAAACACAGCTTTTTTTTGTTTGCGAGGAGAGCTCGTTATTAAGAAGCGTGTTTGTTTGGTGCCAGATTATTGATAAACGAACAAGAGCTTCTGATGAAAACTAAGGCGAATACGTATGTCGCTTATCTTTTACTGCGTTACTACTGAAGAAGCGTTGTAATTATGTGGCTATTGTTTTGCGGGTAGGTTGGATTAGTAGGGAGTTCTCTTTATGAAAGTTTGTTGTGTTACTGCTGTCTGATGTAATGGGGGATGTTACAGCACAGGACGTGACAAAAGGATGTAGCCAATTCTTACTGCAGAGTTTGCTTTTGAACGTCTCATATAAGTAGTTGCCATACGGTTGCACATTAGTGTGCTGCATGTGCCTAATGGTGTTTACAGCATGTGCCGGACGGGTGTTCCCTGATGACTGATACTCATGTTGTGCTGATAGAGTGTATGTGCCAAAGTGGCGTATCCTGATGCTATGTTCTTATAATAGACAATAACACATTGAAATTTCAACCAGGGAAATAGTTTCCATGTCTAGCTGTGATTTTTACAGGTAACCTTTCCATCGATACGTTCATATACAGTATTTGCCCGGAGAAATGCTGTGATGTGATTCCATTGTATATGTACGCCGTGAACTTCTGGGTTCTTGGAATACAACTTGATAGATTAACCTTTTATCGGCAAAGTTGAAGCTGCAAATCGAACCGAAGCATATGTCCGTCTGGATTGTTTAACGAACTTGCTGTTTTATCGGCCGTGTTCGTATAAGTAATTATGGGAATGACCAGAACGACAGAATATTGACAGAATTTTAACTCTGATGTAGACTGCTCTTGCTTCAGTCGCTGAAAGGGCCGCCTACTGCTGTTATTCGTAGCAAAACCCCTGCTGATACAAAATATGCGGAATTGATTAATGGTGGCCCTATCGAAACTTACCCCACTAAGTCACTTTAAATTTCAGGAGATATTTGAAGTGAAACACAGTTTATGAAGAACAGCTGAAAACGTTTGAAACTCCAACAGAAGGGCAGTAAGAACACTGATCGTACACGTCGCTTGTCCACGCACTTTGGAGCATGAAGACTCGGGGGGAAAGAGATGAAAAGTCTCTTCAAAAGAAAAGGAATAAAAATTTCGAGACATCCTGTCTTCGTGAGGTACAAATATTTGAATTTGTAAATGGAATACTTTGCCTGTAGTAAAGTCGTGACCCGTTTCCTGCTGTCACCGTCCAAACACATCGAGTAGTAAATAAACAAACACGTCCTTCCTCTACGAAATTGCTTTTCAGATGATGTCGTCATTACTGACTCCACTACCATCGCGTTTATAATCTCAGCATCTCTTATAACGTTTCAAAACTAAGCTTTGAAGCTAAAGAGAAGAGGAAATACCGTTCGGTGAAACAGTCTCAGTTGGACGGAAATCGGCCGCAGTATTTATGCTACGAATTTCATTGATGTGAATGTGAGTCCAGTGCTGGATCAAGCCAAGTGGTTGGCAGTTCCTGCTTAGCACTCCTTGTCTCTGTCGAAGACTTGCACACTTACGGTCCATCGTACACCAGTACGGAGCTTTTGTCTTCTAGTGGCTGGGCAGCCTTGTTGGGCCGAGGCCTCCTGTACGAGATTTCTCCATCACACTCAGACACACCACACTCGGTAGGACTCCTCTGGACGAGTGATTGGCCCGTCGTAGAGACCTCTACCTAACAACACACAACACTCACAAGACAGACATCTATGTCCCCAGCGGGATTCGAACTCTCAATCCGAGCAAGCGAACGGCCGTAGACCCACGTCTTAGACTGGGCCGCCACAGGGACCGGCCCTATGCAGGGATAGTACAGCCCATGTTAGTGTCTCAGTTGGAATATCTGTTTCACAGTTACTTCCGATAGTAAATTCGAACGTGTAAAACTAAGAGAAAGTAACGGGAGAGTGTATAACATGGCGTAACCAGGGAATTAATAGTTTGTTTACTGCTGTTCATGGAATATTAAGATGAAGAAATGGAGGGGTATGAAGTGAGAGGGACTGGAAAGGCGGGTAGGGGATTAGAAATTCAGGTAAAACTTTAGTTGGTAGCCCGATAGAGACGTCTAGCCGTATCAAGAATAGTACAATATTAAAATGAGTCTTGAAGAAGTAGGGTGTAAGAGTGTGGGTTGTATGTATCTGGACCAGGACAGGGTCCGTCGAACCAGCGGACAACCAGACTGACTCACAGAAAGTCACTGTTGATCACTTATGACTGTTTTCAGTTTTTTTTTAATTCGTGGTTTCAGATTTCAACTTGGAGACGGCTGAGGTTTCTGTGATTTCATTCAGTCCCTCTGGACAAGTGCGGTTGTCACTTTGCAGGCTGTGGCTGTCTTTCTCATAGTTTCCAATTCTTCGTCACAAGCCATCGCACTGTTCGTCGGTACACGGCATAGTTCAGAAAAACTCACTAAAGCAGGAGTTAATATAAGCCAACCGGTTCCATCCCAAACCATGCCATCTTTGCTCAGCTGCGCCTTCCCTTCCCCCTGTGTTACCTTTCCTTTTCCTCTTTGCGCCCCTACTAGTGTTTTCCTTTTGTTGAGGGTAAGGTTAACCTGAACGTTTTCGGCCAATGACAGAGGACTTAAAAATATGCGACGACTCGCTGTCCGAAGAATTATCTAACCTTTATTCTAATCATCCCCTTTCTTTCGTTACCATTGGAACTATACTGTTAAAATCCTACTCCATCTCATCCCGTATTATCTCATATCCTGTAATTTTTTAATTCATCCCTTTGCTCTGATTTATCTCCTGCGTCCCGGGAACCCTCCTAACGTTGTGAGGTTATTGAGGTCTGAGGCTGTAAAATAGGCCACGACGATCTCGCCACCTCTTCGTATCTAGTGACCATTAGTGGCTGTCTTCTCGTGACATTTTTTTGCATACGGAAGGACATTGTTAAAAGCCTGACATATATAATAGATTTTCTCCTTGTAATTCCACCACTGGGTCCCGTAAGCCGCGTCATTCACAAAATACCTGCGCCATGTCAATACGCTACCAGGCATCACAGCCAGCCGTTTGGACTGTTTCTTTGTGGGTTCCGAAACTTCGCGAGGGATGGTTTAGTTGTAGCCCGCTTTTTATCGTCATTTGTTACAACCATTTTTGTTTGTGATTATCTGTATTGCAAAGTGTGGGGGGGGGGGGTGTCTTTTGAACCTTAAGTATCAAACATGTCACTTATTAAGAAACTGCATTTGGCGCACACAGAAATATAAACCCCGATAGAGCGCCCCCAAATATAGCGCCATAAAAGTCTCTAAACAGAAATACCGTGTCACGTATGCAGTACTTCGGTATTCTGCCACTTGGAACTCGCGATGTTAGCCACAAGTTGCGGTGAACAGTGGCACTATATCGAGGTTTGGCTATGTGTGCATTTCGCGTGACGCAAGCCAATAGCAGAATTGCTCAAGTGTGCTTTTGAACGTGTGAGTCATAGGGATTTCGAAATGAAACAGGCGAGACAACGGTGTCCTCGTTTCATGCAGTCTTCTTTTGCTTTCTTAAATTATTTTAAATTATTTTAATTTCATATTTTCTCTACTTTCTCTCTTTCCTCATCAGCCTTTCAGGGTCGTGTCAACAGGTTAGTAACCCACCTGTCCTCGGAGGCACGCAACTCCACACTCGGCTGTATGTGGGGTTTGTGGTGGACACAGTAGCAGTGGGGCAGCTTTTCTGCGAGTACTTACTTGTTCCTCCGTCTGTTTCATTCCACCAGTGCTTCGTGTGATTCTTTCATAAGAGATGCCGCATAACTTGACGATTGACAGCTTCGTAAATAATACAATTTAAAAAATCTCATGCCTAGCATTTTCTAAATATTTGCTTAAGTATTTTTTTTTTTTTTTACTCTACTGTCACATCGAGTGATTTTCTTTATTTTTCATCCCCCAACATTTCCTTTCACAGATCTAGAGCGCGATAGAATGATACCTCCCGGAGTTTTTTTGGGGAACAATCTGAGGCCGTAGGATTTGTGCGTGTTGTATTAACGAGTTATTTGGCGTATGGTTTTTTTACTGTCAACGCCGTTTCTCCACAGAACTTATACAACAACAACAATAATAATAATAATAATAATAATAATAATTATTATTATTATTATTATTATTATTCACTGCAGTTGGGTTGTCAACCGGTGGCAGTGGTTATTTTACATGTATACGAAATATGAAATTGGTTACTAATAAATTTAATTCGGGAGGGCTACATGAGAGGCATGTATTCGATATGTTTGTTTTCTTGGCCATTTAAAATCATGAGCCACTTAACAGTGTTTGTGACTGCCGCTATCCAGACTGGACAGTATTGCTTCCCCAGAGTATCCTGCTTATCGCACGCAACTCTGCTTCGGGGGGGGGGGCGGGCCCCCCTGAAAAGTCCATTTATTTTTGTGGGCTATTTGAATATCCGTTTTTTAAGGATTTAGTCAGTGTGAAGGAAAGTGTGAATTGTAGATGTTTTTAAGGCGTCGGCCACAGGCTCAAATATGAAACGCTAAATTGTGTGAGGGTCAAAAGTCAGGCTTCCAGGAAGTGATGACGTAGACCTGGATCTTGGGCACCTCGCGTGACTGTTTGTCTTCGGCGCTGGGATCGTGGCAGAGACGAGCGGTCATGCGCTGAGTTTGAACAAGAGTAATAATAAACTTTGCTGATAATCTGGTCATTTGGAACCGTCTGACCGCAGATTAAGTCTGGTTGCTTCGAAGTCTACCAGTATGCAATTGTTGGGCTCGACACGGCATCGCTCCTGTAGCACACACGGTAGTTCCTCATTTCCTGATATGGAGTTAAATATAAAACACATACACCAGGAAATGTCAAAGTTTGGACTTGAGTAAAAAATAAACCCTTTTTTTTTTATACCAGAACAGAATGAAAACCAGAAAATTTTTAGTAATTCCGCACAGGCGTTGATTCGTTCTTTTGTTCAGTATGTTAATAAAGGTAACTGTTGTTCAACACACACACACACACACACACAGACACATACACACACACACGCGCGCAAACAAACACACACACTCTAGGCTCATATTTTATTTACAGATTAAAATTAGAAGACTAGATGGTCCTTTTATTGAGTGAAGAAGGGTCAGTGGGTTAATCGACTGAAACTCGGTTGATCTCTCGTATATAAATTCCCTGCCCTGATCTTCCGATGGACTTCAGGGTAGCCGACTTGACACAGCTGACAACGAACCCCTGACCCTGAGAACTGAGACCTGCTGTTACTGATGTTGCTGATGTGACGAGTGTCATCACATCGTATAAACCTGTCATTCTGTTTCTCTTGATTTGGTGGTCTGAGCGGACAACGTCTGGCCGTTGAGCCGCTCTCGTAAAAAGGTTAAATTGCTGTTAATGAAAGAGTACCATGACACTTGACTACCACATCCTGCATGCAAGTGCATTCGCGTCACGCGGATGAAGCTGTGACAGATCTTCAGCTTCCTCACGAATATTATGACCACTTGTGGATATCAGAAAGCCGGGTTAGCGCAGTCGGGTTAGTTCGGCTACGGGCTGGACAACTGAGGAATCATAGTTTGGCAGCTTGTAGGGGCAGGTTATTTACCTCTTTCCAAAGCGTCTAGACCGTCTTTGGGGCCCACGCATTCTCCTAGTCCGTGGGTACCAGGGGCTCTTTCCCGATGGTTAAACTGGCCACTCGTCTGAACCTGTTGCTGAGGTTAAGAACAAGTGGGATTTACACCTTCGCTATCCAACAGGTTGACACCACTAAGGACGCTCGTCTCTATTTAAGGCGACTCTTACACAGGGTATAGTTGACGAATAAAAAACCAACTAGATGTCACTTGCAATTTTTATTTTTCTTCGTAGATACTCAATATGTTTCGGGTATTAATATGCCCATCTTCAGGAGTTTGCGACTGTGTTGTTGAACTACCACATTGGCTGATTTCGTTCTGCGAAGATGGAGGAGTTTTCGTTAGTGTAAATTTGTGGTGCTTAGTGGTGTTTGTTTGGTGTGATATGTGTTGTCGCTTTGTTGTGGCTAGTAACATGCTTCTGTCGATGCTAACCTTTATTTGCGTGCTGCTCGTGATGTTTTCTTGTGTGTAATGTGATACATTATTGGACTTGTAATATGACGCAGCACTAATGAACACTAGCAGCACGTCATATTTACACCTTCGCTATCCAATATGCTCTTATGGTACGTACAGGCACAGCTTTACCTGACCTTTACTTTACATCCAGCGTAGCTCTACAGGATGTTTCTTTATAAAGTTTATGGTCATGGGATCAGTATCTGCACGGAATCAGAGACTGGATAGTATGTGTGAGGGATAGCTTAATTTTAGGCTGCGTTACCCCTGGGGAAAGAGCCCATTGCACGCATTAGAGCCGGCCTGCTTTTGGTCACGAAGATAGCACTCCGCGATATTTGGCTTACTTACTCGTTTACTATAGCGACTCGCTATTGCAAGCTTCGTCTGGAATGGACCACCACCCACACTGTCAAGGCTAGAGATTTACTCCTGAGTAACAGCATGCACTTCCATTTGTGCTTCTCTCGGAAGAATGAGAGAAGCATAATCTGGCGTTCGCTTGATACGGGGAAGGTCGCACGTGATCGGGGTACAGAGGAGGATTCTGGGTCACGAAGACAGCAGAACCGACTATAAACTATCGGATTACGTAGCATACGTAGCAAGTTGCCGGCACCCACACCCAGCACAGCACCTGTTGTGTACCGTGCAGTATAAGTGATGTGGAGTGGATGATGTTTTGTTACGGCTACGGCTGAAGGGAATCGGACAAGCGGTAAGACAGGTTTTTAGCTGTCCTCCGGTAGTCTTTGCTTACAAGTACATTGTTCAGGTAGCACGTTTACCATGCAGTACTAACGTTAGCGAGGCCTGCTTTCGTTATATACATTGCTACAGTACAACACTTCTATGCGCCAGAAACTGAGTGTATTAATGTTGCATTAAGCACACGTCATGAAGACGTATAGGGCAGTGGAGGTATAAGTCCACGTATTCTGCAGCACTACGTAGACTAGTCATTGATTCATTCACTCTTTCGTTCTTGGGATGTATAACGAAGCTTCCGGTCGTTGCGATCATATAACGTCGAATGATAGTGTAGACATATAAAAAACTACATAACCACCCAATTAATAACGAACTGCCTGGGTAATAGATCTGCTTCAAGAGGTAAAATTTTCCTGGCTAGTCAAGAAATTCCTTGCATGTTATGCAGTCTGCCGGCTCGTTGCTGTGGTAACAAAACCTCGCCACTGGTCCCTATCCTGAGCCAGAATAATCCACTTCACACCTCCCCCCCATTCTATCTCAGATATGAATTCATATTATCCTCACACCTACTTCTAGGACTTCCACGCATTCCCTTTCCTCAGGTATGTCTACCAAGACGAATGTGCGTCTTTATTTCCATGCGTGCCGAACGTCTCGCCCATCACTTCGTGTCAGGTCCACACTTTTTTTAGCACTCTGCCCTCGACCCGCCCTTGTTCCTCAGTGCGAAAAGCCAAGTTTCAGGTATAAAATTATAGGTCTTTATGTTTTAATGTTTACAGCTTTTGGTAGTAGACGGGAAGGCTGAAGATTCTATAGTGAATGGCAGCAAGCATTTTCCACTTGAATCTGCTTTTCGTTTCTTCGTAAGTGCAATTCTGATTTCTTGGTGTCATTTTGAAATATTTTAAGCTGCCACATTTTTAAAGTATTCATTACATTTCGTTATTTTGCCTTTCGTTCTGTTGCGTTTACTACTATACGGACCTCCTTGCTGGCGATTAATAGAGGTTCTGCCATTTTATTTATAATGTTCTTGTTTTACTCAATAAGGTGTCTGCATAGACAGGAATCGGATGTGTCCCATTAAGTTTCATTTCTGGTTTTCTTGAACCTTCATTATATACATTGTAACACAATGTTGGGAAGGATTGGCGATGAAGCTTCTCATCATTTGAGAAAATTGTGTATTGTAAATGTATCGAGTTTCTGAAATGCAACTTCGTGAAGTACCCGATGATATGCATTTTCCGAGCTTATTTGCGAAAAGACTTAAGTGACCTGGCTGAAGATTTCACAGTTCCTGTTAGCAGAAAATCTCATGGAACAGAATATTAGAATTACGTAGTGCATGGGGAATATCTGGACTAGCTGAGCTACTGGCAGATTGTTAAGAAGGACTGTTTCGTGGTCGTCTTTGTTAATTGTCCAGCTGTTTATTTAGTCTCATCTACTGGTGGAAGGAAGAGATCAAACTCTCAGTCTGTTGGGCTTATGGGTGGGTGTGGCAGATGGTTTGAAGCTACAGCAGGTAGGCCTACTCAGTTAACGAGGTTTTATGGGTTCTGTCCGCCACTCGCCTGTTTCCATATACATGTAGGGCGCCATAAATAAATTCTAGATTATTACAGTACAGTCAGGGCCGGTGATATTCGTGTTTGGTGGCAAGGGGTAGAAACATATCTTAGCAACATATTTTATCGCTGAAAGAACCGGTATGTGGTCTTAATACAGCTCCGCGAAGTTTGGGGTTTTGACAGTGGGGTATTGCTCGGGATTCAGGTCTTCTGGGATATGCCACTGTATCGTTGCGTGGGTGGGTACGTACGTTGCGAATGATAATAGTACCTCTGTCTTTGAGAGCTAAGCAGTCCAAAACGAATATGATTATCTTCTTAAATTGCTTAGTTTTTGGAGTTGAAGGCGTCGCGATTCTTCGAAGTTTCGAGAGCCACTCGCCCATTGACACACGAGTCTCAATCAGAAGACTTGAATTATGAATGTTGACGCAGCGTTTTCATTTATTTAATTTGGAGAAACCACCCAAAATTGAAGTTCTGGCAACGCGTCTGGCCTGTGCAAATATTACGGACCCCTGACCTACTTTGTTTAGCGTCGTCATAGAGACGCCAGGCTGTATGAGGAAAATACGCGTATCAGGTCGTCTTGGTATATGTTTACAAATTTTACAGTTTCCATTCCGTGCATTCTGACATAATTGCTACAGTATAAACCAACAAACTGCACACACTTCTTTATAACTACAGTAGTGTTTCTATACACATAAACTCCTGCAGGTTTTGGGCCTCACTTAACCATCATAAAGGAGTGCGCAGTGGAGCGCTCGGAGGTTCATCAGTGTATGATTTATAGGGACTTGTATGTGCACAGAAAAGGGAGCAGCCTGTAGGTTTGAGGGGTTCCGTGAACACCCTCAGACCTGCAGGCGGCTCCAATTACTGTGCACATATCCGCCTCTAGAAATCATACACTGATGAACTTCGGGCCGTTCCACGTATTGGAGTTGACAGTAAGGTCTAACGATTGTATTATACAACTGTGCACCCCCTGATGATGGTCCATTGATGCCCGAAACATGTAGGAGTTTGTGTATATTCGTACATTATTGCAATTATATCGAAGTGTATGCTTTTTGTTAGTGTATACTGTAGCAAGTATTTCTGTACAGTATTGAATACGCCTATCATCCACGAGACTGTGCTGATGGTGAAATGTGTTAACTGCTTTATAGGTTTGACGCACCTATTGATGTCATTCATTGAATTTAAAGGTCGTAAATAGGGTGTTGTAATAACAAGTAAAATAATTGCTGGGGCAACTTATAATGTGATTCAGTTATTTGCCCGTCTAGTTTGAATCGTTTTATGAGTTTGTTACAAATTAAATATGTGATCCTGTTTGATGGGACTAATTATTATTAATTGCAAGAGTTGTTCCATCCTAATTTGATGTACCGGTTTACGGAGTTGTGGCATTGCGGCTGGAAGTAGCAAGGAGCACTTCATCTCTTGGTGGTAGGCAACCAACATGAATCACGGAGGAATGCTGCGTACTACCCCAGCACTGTCTGTGTTACTTCCCCATCCCCCATGCTTTATCTTCTCACCACTTGGCTCTATGCTACTGTGGTGTCCCCGGCGAAAGTTAACAGCAAGTCATAAATCACAACTCTCCACCCTGTGATGTTGACATTTCAGTATACCATTCCCCAGTCTGCCAAGTGACATCGTCTGTGACGCGGATTTGCGAAACTTTATCTGTATGGGCCTCTTGGTTTTGTATGCGTCTGAAAGGTGGTCTCCTTTCCACTCCTAGCCCTGGATGTGTTAAGAGAATATGCTACCAGTGGGAGTGCTGTACGTAAGAAAAAGTATGTTAATTACAGTGCTTACTTCGTAAGTAGTATTCCTGGACTTTGTATTGTTAGGACCATTAAATATAGGAAAATGAAGAGGGCGGAGCATATAGCATGCATTGGGGAGAGGGAAAACTAAGACTTTTGTGGTGCAACTACAACCACATGAAAGAGGTAGTCGTGGATGATGACACTCAACGCACTGATTTATAATCGTGTTTACTTGGCGATTAGTTTCGACCCCGAATGTTGGTCATCATCTGGTCATTACCCAAAAATACGAAAATATACAGAAACTGTTGTGTACCGTAAAGTGGAAGGTTTTGTGAATGCCGCGATGAACTTTTGGGTTACATATACGTGCGTTTTTTTTTTACAAGTTGAATAATTATCACCTTCTCATGAAACATATTTACCACCAGCTATACGTATTGAACTACCTACTATCCTTGTATCAGACGTTAATAGCTGCGGATGTCATTTTCACTTTGAATAGTAATTTGGTCATTGTATGATATATTACGATATAAGCCGTCCGTGCTGCATTCATGCTCGTAACTTTTTTTTCACTAGTACAGATAAATTAAAATTCAAGTTCTTAAAATAAAAGCCAACAAGATGCACTATTTCTCAACATTATTTTGGTAAAGAACTCTTCATGTTTCGGTCAGACTTACTGTCCATCATCAGGAGTCTTAATACAGTATTCACAGCAATTGGTATTTGTCATATTAGTTATGTTGACTCTCTGCTAGCTAGTTCCATCCCGACCTCACTAGCAGACAGTCAACATAACTAGTATGACAAATACCAGTTGCTGTGAATACTGTATTAAGACTCCTGATGATGGGCAATAAGTCTGTCCGAAACATGTAGAGTTCTTTACCAAAATAAAGTTGAGAAATAGTGCATCTTGTTGGCTTTTATTTTAAGAGTATATCACGATGCACGGTCCTCTGATTGTCGGAATGTAAAATTCAAGTAATGGATGGGAACCTTTGATTGATCACTGTGTTACAACATTAGAGTTGATTACTATTCTCAGTTTCGGAGATCGTGAACCTGATTTTGTGGGTAAATCTGTCACACGCACCTGGTACTGCGAAGTAATGCGTTGTGTTTGCGTATGAGATGTCTGCATATGTTTGAGTGCACCTGCGAAGTATCAGCATATGTTTGAATTTACCTGTGAAGTATCTGCATATACAGTTGGTTATGCTACAACGAACGAATGCTACAACGATTAGTTTTTATCAATAAAATCAGGATGCTGCAACGAACACAGATTCTGCAATGAACGCGGAGGAATACTATCTGCCGACGTAACACGCGCGTGCGCATGACGTGTCGGGCCTTCCCGCTTTGATTAGAGCGTCAGTCAGCATCTTTGTCATCGTTTTTAAGACACAGTTATCAGTTTAGTTAAGTTATCTGCTTATTTGCGCCTTTAGCAGTGAAAATACTTTCTTAATTATTCTGCTATATAATTTTAGCCATGAATTTTCACTAAGGAAAGATTATTTATGCTCTTCAAATTTACATGTACGTTGTATAAAAGTTAAATAAATTAATCTTATATTATTTTTTCATTACATTTTTTATTTTGTATTATGTTTTTCCTGTTTCAATGGTTGTGTTCTACGGTCACTCTAGGCCGTGGGCCTGGAACGGGTTACCCCTAATACATACATTGCAATATATGCTAGCACGAACATATGCTATAACGAACGAGGTCCTAGAACCAATTATGTTCGTTGTAGCATACCCCACTGTATTTGAATTGACCTGCGAAGTAACAGCATATGTTTCAGTGTACTGTACCTGCGAAATATGATTGTGTGTTTGAATTTACGTGTGAAGTATCAGCATATGTTGTGTGCACCTACGAAATAAGTGTATATGGTGAGGGTCGTGAATATACAAAGCAGTGCTTATTTCATCCCCATCTGTTGCCCTTATTCGCCCTACCATAAACTAATACCATTATAGACACACAACATAGTTTAACTGTCGGAGAATGCTTCCTGACCGAATACTACTAATGCTCTGTTGCTTGAATTACAAGAGCTGTACGTGGAATACACGCATCGAGGTGGGTAACCTCGTGAGCGAAATATACACTTACCACGACACAGTAAGATGCTATAACAACAGCAGCCAGTCTGTTATGTATTAAGGCCAGTGCAGTAACTAGGTTTATTGAGGTCAAGAAGCAAGATTTAAATGAATCGTAAGGTGGCGTTGCTTGTGTTAGTGCCCAAGGTTTGTTCGCTAGTTCATGTGTCAGGCGAGACCAACGCCATTTCCACATAGCCGTTTGGATGGATGGATTCGTTTTGGGTGACAGGAAATTACTACATATGTTCTTGAATTTTAGCGATTTTCGTTGTTCCGCGTGGAATATTTACGAAAATATACGTCAGGGGTGGCGAACCTTTTTGAGGATTGGGTGCCCAAATTTCCCACAAAATTCGAAGAAGTTTTTTTTTCGCGTGCCCATGGGAATGTCGAAGAGAAAAATAAAGCCTTTGAGTCTTCCACAATTATAATTTATTACATTACTGTTAATGCATCTTATAAATTAATGCGTAGTGTAATGCATTTCTGACAAACTAGTTGAGGACTGCGATAAGGAAGAAAATTTGGAAGTAACTGAGGGTCCTACTACTTCCTGTTTGAAAAGAAGATTGTAAAACGTTTTGTCCAATGTCACGTATTCGCCCAGTCACCGCCAGGCCGGCGCCGAATGATAAATATCCAGTCTACACTTCGCATCGGCCCCGATTTGTTTCACTCACAGTAATATTTGGTATTAACGGTAATTCATATACTGTCACCTTGGAGTCAGTTGTGTGTATTTGTACACGCATTCTTCACAATGTAGAGTTGCTTGTCGGGCAAAATAAATGAATAAAATCTGGGTCAGCAGTGAATGCCGCGTGCCAAGGTAATCTTTCCGCGTGCCATTTTGGGCACGCGCGCCATAGGTTCGTCAGTCATGGGGTAGGTTTTAGCCGGTTTAGCGACTAGATTTCGGGTTGGGAAACTGAGGAATCGTGGTTCGATTGCCGGCACGGGCAGAAGATTTACCTCATCTCCAAAGTGTCCAGTCCAGCTCTCCCACCCACCCTTCCACTCAACAGGTGCCGGGGGCGCTCTGCCCGGCAGAGTGGGGTAAAGCTGCCGAAGCTTGAAGCTCTACTGGTGGGGTTAAGAATGAGTGGAAATAAACCTCCACTTGCCCTTACGCTTGTGTGGTGTGTAATGGGATTACATAGACATGCACACGAACGCCAGTTGATGTGTAAGGAGGTAACTGTCTACGAACGCTCATATGAATGCATGCAGTTGTGGCTGCACCAACAGACTAACCCAACTCGGCTAATTTCGGTTGAGCCGAATGTTGTCATTTCATCCAACCAACCTTTCAGTCAGTCCAACCAGCAATATTTACTCGGCTAATTTCGGTTGAACCGAATGTTGTCATTTCATCCAACCAACCTATCAGTCTCTCAGTCCAACCAATAACATTTCATTGCCAGTATTACAGGAAAGAATGGGCTTCTGTCACAGCGGTGTCCAACATCTCGTGTGTTTGATGTTGAATTATTTAACTATGGCTGTATACGAGGCAGTAATTTTAAAGTTCTTTAAGGCCCCAGGACTTCTCCTGACTTGTTACGGCACCGCAAACATCCGCTGTGTTTTTTTATCCCTTGGTAAGTTTGGTAACATCGGGATGTTGAATGTCAGATGAAGGGAGAGATACAGTGGCCGTTAGACTCCAGGGTTTATTTGCACTGCATGGGGAGTCTTGCCTCCTGCAAGGAATGTGAACAGTTCTGTTAGCTGTATCTCTCTGTGTTGGATGGCACGACGTACCGCGCGTGCTTCGTTTGCCTGTTTCGCTACACTGTATCAGACGGCAGGCTAATATGTGAGGAACAGGAATCTGGGTTGAAGTGATTGTGTCGCGAAATCGGAAATTGTTGCACTCGGGGGGCACTATGTCAATATTTCACAGTGATTGCTAGTTGGAGATTCTTGCGTGAAAACTGGAATTGTTAGATTGTAGATACGCACGCATAATTTGCGTAATAGTAATGTAAAAGTTCGTTTATCAGGCAAGACAAGGGGGAGGGTGCCGATAGATTTACCGATATGTAGAGTGGTGACTTAGATTATGCGAATTTAGTGTAGGCTGATCGCCGCCGCCGTCGTCATCGTCATCATCATGATGCTCATGATCGTGATCATCATCATCACCACCACCACGAAGTCTGTCTTGCGACAGGTCCATTGCCTCTTCCAAAGCGAGTTGTCCGCAGAGAGCAATCTAGCGCTTCCTCTTTCTCATTCCAGTATCTTGTCTTTTCCTTAAGGTCATCCGTTAGCTCCTTGCGTCGTCTTCCTTGTCTTCCCAGCCCTTCTGTCATTACTTCTATATTTTATTCAGTAACGTGTTTCAGAGAGCAGTTCCAAAGCAAGGTGTATAAAAAATCGTCAACAGTCAGTATACATTGCAGTGTTTACCGCCTCTCAGACAAATAAACGTGCTAACTACTACTTATAGTATGTATATTGCGTTAAATGAAGGTTCGTTTTTCTGTTTCCGTGCTAGCTGCCATGCACCGAAAATAGCTAGACATGACTTTTCATGCACTCCTCTGTACCAGATATATTTCCCGGTGAAGTCGGGTTTTCCGTTCAAGCCACTTTGATTCATGCAGGTCATAGCGCCTCCCTTGATCGTCTCGCTTACTACAATAATAAGACCACGGGCCATTCGTTTCGTGCCGGGTATTCTCATTGGCGACTGCAGGGGAGGCTATAAAATAAGGCAGTGGAAGCTGGATCTTAGCTCCAACTAGACACATCCCTGGTGTTTTCCACCCATTCGCGGTACTACACTGTGGGTGGGGTCCCATCTCAAGTGAGAGCCACCGTAGCCGAAGACGGAAGAACTGCCACCGCTATTTCTGGTGTATGAGGGAGAGACACTTCATCGGGACGCAGAGAGGAAACATCACGACAGCCAGCAGGAAGAAACAAACACAAGGCAACGCAAGGCAAGGTGTACCCCGCCTAGGAACGTTTCACGTTTTGCAAGGCATTGAAATGGATCTGGGCCTGTGTTCAGTGAAGTCCCTCGACGCGGAAAATACTTGCCTGTACCTTAATGCTGTGCGTTTCGTTGTTAACGATAGTGTGTATTCGATGTTTTTTTTTCACTCCCGAGACAGCCATTCTCCAGTAGATTTTCTTTTCCTTGTGCTCTGCTTTGTCGTTTTTGTTCTCATTCTCGTCTTCCTCCTCTACCTTGTTCTAAAAGTTTTTTTCTGCCCTTTACTTCAAGCCGATATCACATCATTTTGGGAAACAGACTTATGTATATTCCATGCTAACGCGTACTATAAATTATATCAGTTTTCTGGGACTGCTTGACCCTGAAAGTAGAGGCACCACTTCATGTTTAAAGAATGTTCCTGTACGCAGGTTTACCATTTTAATAACTTGTTTACTTCCTTTTATTTATTAGGCATTTGCTTATTTGTGCATTTATTTGTATGTTTGGCCATTATTAGAATTGCCTGTCTTATTTTTATCCTAATATGGTACAATAATTATTTCGCCTTTAGTTGAGTGGTTTTGACCAGAAAGAAGATTTTTGCTTTCTTAAATACAAAGGAGATTACTTGAGTAATATGAAGAAATAAGTATCTTAGAGATTATGACAGATCAAAAACAGCTGGAGAATGTGGAATATTTCAGCTGTTTGGGTAGCATGATAACCAACGATGCAAGATGTACGTGAGAAATTAAATCGAGGATTGCCATGGGAATAGCAGATTTCAACAAGAAGACTTCTTTCAACAACAAATTGGACTTACATTTAAGGAAAAGACTAGTATAGTGGGACGTTTGGAGTATAACTTTATACGATTCTGAAACTTGGATACTTCGGAAAGTAGATCAGAAATACCTCGAAAGTTCTGAAATGTGGTGCTGGAGAAGGATGTAGAAGATCAGTTGTACCGTTCATGTGGGAAATGAAGAAGTGTTACAAAGAGTCGATGAATATCCTGCGAACGATAAAAAGAAGGAAGACAAACTGAATTGGTCACACCTTGCATAGTAACTGCCTTCTAAAACACGTTATTGAAGGGAAGATAGAGGGCATAATGGAAGTGACGGGACGACGAGGAAGAAGGCGGAAGCAGCCACCGGATGACCTTAAGGAACGGAGATGATTCTGTAAATTGAAAGAGGAAGCACTAGCTCACACTCTGTCTTTGAAGGAGGCTATGGAACTGTCGTAAGACAGTCAGCAGATTTCAGTCTAGTAGAAAAGGTGCTGCTGAGGATAATTTTGGCCTTAGGATGAATTAAAGTGTCCTGTTTGTATTAGGTCTGTACAGCGAAGAGGAACTTCATGATATAGGCGTGACTAGATCAGTTTGGGTTAAAATAGTGAGCTCTAGTTGTCGGGAAAGACGAAGAATATATGTAGAATTTTGACAGGACAATTTCTTTGGGAAGTGACCGTTTCAGCGAATAAGGAGGATATAGGAGGATAACAAGTGAATGATTCTGACTTTTCTGCTATAATGACCACCTACCTTTCTACCTAATACAGAAGCGACGTAACTTCAATCCTCCGTTTGTCTTCTGCACACATTTCGAAGTTCGCTGCGTGCTGTGTTAGGTGTTAACCTGTTTAATGAAATTTTAATTCTACGTACCCTAATCAGTTTGATGACGTGTATATTAATTACACGGTTGTGGCAGACGTTACCCAAGCGTACACACTTCCTGCGTAATTAAGGGAAGTAGTCAGGGTAGCGAGTCTGCCAAACAATGTGATGACATCATTAATGTTGCCACCTCCCTCTGTTTTTTTAACGACGAAGGCTAGGCCGCACAAAACTCGTTCGTATGGCTCTCGGATGTCATCATTTTGGCTCGTCCCAAATATAAACTTAATCAAGTGTATAGTATGCTCCCATCTTCAGCGAAGTTGAACGTAAGACAAGGCCAGCCTTTTCTGTAAGCCCGGCGGCGGGCGTTTTCGGCATTTGAAAATCTGGGAGCCGTAAAAGACCGAACGTGCCTCCTCTTTTACACAGCTGGCTTGTTTGATTGAAGCTTCTGTGAATTAGTATGTTCCGTTAATGGGAACACAACGTGAACGAATCATCACTAGGTCATTAGTCCTTTTTGAAATTACCTAAATACTTGTTATGTTGTGGGCCGGGTAGCTCAGTCGTTATAGTGACTGACAACGGGCTGGACGGTCCGGGATCGAATCCCGGTGGGGACGAGATTTTCCGCCCGTCCAGACCAGCCCTAGGGCCCACCCAGTCTACTGTACAATGGGTACCAGGTCTTTCCCGGGGGTAAAGTGCGGCCGGGGCGTGCTGCTGGCCACTCACCCCCTTCTAGTGCCGCGGTCATGGAAGAGTAGAGCTATACCTCTACCCACCCTCTGGGCCACACCGGACCTGTAACGGGATCACTTT
>Ga0136643_10002750_pt1 | contig 23150 bp, 21 predicted proteins | sample TergutLab28metaG_FD_96883 | JGI IMG/M metagenome (GOLD analysis project Ga0136643, IMG submission 96883) | Labiotermes labralis P1 segment gut microbial communities from Petit-Saut dam, French Guiana - Lab288 P1 (version 3) (version 3) | ecosystem: Host-associated > Arthropoda: Insects >... | reverse complement strand
TGCACAATGCACAATGCACAATGCACAATGCACAATGCACAATGCACAATGCACAATGCACAATGCACAATGCACAATGCACAATGCACAATGCACAATGCACAATGCACAAAATATTTTAACTTCTGGGGGCTTTTGATTGCAAGCTTTTATTTGTGCTTTGTGATTTGTAATTTGTAATTTGATGGCAGGCTCTTGGCAATATCCCCTGCATATAACTTATTGCTACACCGAAATTTGTCATTGGTATGCCTGCTTCTTTGGCGGAGTTTAACCTGTAACGCATTTCGCAGTTATTTTGCATACATCCGCCGCAGTGAATAATGATTTTATACGCAGATAGATCATCTGGAAACTCACCGCCGGAAGTGAACACATATTCAGGCTTTGCACCGGTATACTTTTCAAGCAAACGTGGTATTTTAACCGTTCCTATATCGTCACATTGACGGTGATGTGTACAGCCTTCCGCAATCAAAACTTTGTCTCCGTCTTTAATGTCATCAATCTTTTTTGCGCTGACAGCCGCATACTCCAACACTCCTTTATAGCGTGCCATAAGTATAGAAAACGAAGTAAGCCCCACATGAGACGGCACAATCTTAGACACCTCGTCAAAAACCTGGCTGTCTGTAATAACAAGTTTAGGCGGCTCTTTAAGCTTATCAAAGACTTCTTTCAATTCATTCGGCTGTACAGTAACACAAATTGCACCCGCTTCCAGTACATCTCGTATAACTTGCTGCTGCGGAAGTATCAATCTGCCTTTTGGTGCGCCTGCATCAATAGGCGTTACAAGCACCACAACATCACCTGAATCAAGCAAATCAGCCGCAAGCCTCTCTTTTTCTTCATCATCTGCCCCTGTTTTCGCTATAAGCTCTTTCAACTTATTAATATTTTGGCCTGTCTTTGCACTAACTTTTATACCATCGCTAGGATTAGATTCCACTGAGTCACATTTATCGCATTTATTGTATACAGTTAAGTATTTCACGCCCATTCTTTCAAATGTGCTTATAAATTCATTTTCGAAATCGCCTAGCCCTTCCTCGGAATCAACAACAAGCAAGGCGATATCCGTCTTGCGCAAAATATTTTTTGCCTTATCAATGCGCAGTTTACCAAGCTCGCCTTCATCATCTATGCCCGGAGTGTCAATAAACACAACCGGACCTATAGGTAAAAGCTCCATCGTTTTGTAAACAGGGTCTGTAGTCGTTCCTTTAACATCAGAAACAACCGCCGCATTCTGCCCTGTAATAGCGTTTAATAAGCTGGATTTACCTGCGTTTCGTCTTCCAAAAATTCCAATATGCAAACGCTCTCCGCGCGGCGTATTATTCATGTTCCAGCCCCATTTCAAATAGAATTCTTGCCGGCACTAGCGATAATTTTATCGCCAAGCAGCCGTGTTTCATCATCCGCATAATCCGCTAAATATTCACTTAGAGTTATAATCGCATTGGAATTACACTGCTTCTTAATCAACCCTGATTTGCATAACTCCATAAATCGCTGACCTACTCGCCCTTCTTGATAACATGCAGTGCAAAAGCTCGGAATATATCCAATTTCCAACAGCCAGCGCACAACTTCGCCTAGGCTGCGGTTATCGCTAATTTCGAACTGGCTTGTGTCCTCGGTTATATTTTGTGAGCTATATCCCCCGATGTTGGTGCGTGAACCGCCGCTTATCTGTGAAACTCCCACATCTAAAACCCTGCGCCTACAAGCCTCGCTTTCCCGTGTAGAAACAATAATCCCTGTGTATGGCACGCTTATACGCAAGCAAGCGACAATCCTTTCAAACGTATCGTCGTCTATGCCATATTTAAAGCTATTCGTTGAAATAGTCCCGGAACGTCGTATGCGTGGAACGCTCATAGTATGAGGGCCAACGCCATGCACGGCCTCAAGATGCTCGGCGTGCATAAGCATAGCCGCAAACTCATAACGATAATCCGCCAGTCCAAACAACACGCCAATACCAACATCATCTATCCCGCCCTGCATTGCCCTGTCCATAGCCTCTGTATGCCAAGCATAATCAGATTTAGGTCCGGCTAAATGAACAGACTTATACGTTTCCTCGTGATAAGTTTCCTGAAACAAAATGTATGTCCCTATATCAGCGGTTTTAAGCTTGCGATATTCTTCAACCGATGCGGCGGCAATATTAACATTAACACGCCGGATAGCTCCGTTTTTATGCTTAATGCTATAGATTGTGTCGATAGATTCCAATATGTAATCAATAGGGCTGTGTTCAGGGCTATACCCTGCTTCTAACGCAAGCCGCTTATGTCCCATATCCTGCAAGGCAATAACTTCACGTCTTATTTCGTCCTGTGTCAGCTTCTTGCGAACCATGTTGTTGTTTTTAGCGTTGTACGAGCAATAAATACAGCCGTTATCGCAGTAATTAGACAAATAAAGCGGCGCAAACAATACAACACGTTTACCGTAAAACTCTTGCTTTAACTTTCCCGCAAGCTCAAAAAGCTCACCGCTTTCGCCGCCTACAAGCAGCAATAAGGCTTCTCGGTGGTTAAGACCTTTTTTCTCTGAAGCTTTTCGCATGACCTTACTAATTAATTCACGATTCCCCTTATTTTCATCTGCCCAAGCAAGTGCTGATTCAATTTCATCATGACTAATAAATTCTCTCGCATTAAGAGATTTCGCATCATACATCAGAATAATCCCCCCTGTCTACAACTATTTCACAGCCGATGCTGTTCATACGCCGTCCAATGCACCCACGGCAAAGCTGTGCGCTTTCATCTGTACAAATTTTGTTGTCGTACAGCATATATTTTTCACGAGCATACTCCGGCGAAAGGTTAGGCATAACCACATTTGCCCCTGCCAAAACCCCCATCTCTCGCCCTGTTGGTTCCAATGATCCTAACGCAGTAGTCGCAGGGATCAATAAATGAGGATTAATCAGCCGCAATACAGCAAGCGTGTTAAGCGTAAGCTGTAAATCGCCCCGTTTTTCACCTGCAAACGGCGTTGATGAATGAGGAATAAACGGGCCGATTCCAACCATAGCAGGGTCAAGATCTTTGATAAATAACAAGTCATCCACAATGCAATCCAAAGTTTGCCCGGGAGAACCAATCAAAAACCCGCACCCAACCTGATAACCAATCTCTTTCAAATTCTTCAAACATTTTTGCCGATCTGAAAGCATCATATCAGACGGATGAAGCATAGCATAATGTTCCTCATTTGAAGTTTCCTGCCTAAGCAGATATCTGTCTGCGCCAGCATCCCGCAAACGCTTTAAGCTCTTATAATCACGTTCACCAAGCGATAATGTAACGGCGCAATCGGCATAATCATACTTAATAGCCCGAACAATATCAACCAATATTTCATCGGTATAGTAAGGATCCTCGCCACCTTGAAGCACAAATGTACGAAATCCAAGTTCATACCCCTCGGCACAGCAGCTAAGAATCTCATCTTTCGTTAATCTATATCGTTGTGCATCCGTGTTGCCAGTCCGCAGACCGCAATAATAACAATTTCTCTTGCAATAACTGGTAAACTCGATTAAACCACGCATATAAATCTTGTTCCCAAAAACTCTCTCTCTTACTGCTTTTGCACGCTCATGCAAATATTTATCTTCACAAACCAGAACAGCTTTAAACTCGTCACGAGTAAGAAGCCGATCTCTTTCAAGCCTGTCTATCAACTCTCTCATAATCATACCTCATTTTGAATAAACGGTTTTTACGCTTACTCCGTTCAATCTCCCTATTTTCCCGGATAACGCACTGATTTTATCATGCGGCGCATCCATAACCACGCTAATTACATTCATCTTCCGCTGCCTATACGGAATGCCCATACGTCCAATAATCCCGTCCGCATATTCATGCAAAATACCATTCACTTCCGCAACGCTTTCCATGTCCTCAACAATAATAGCCACAACAGCAACCCTTGTTTCCATATAAACCACCCTTCGTACTAAACAAAAAAGCGCCCCGAAAGGCGCAATAATCCTACAATACAAAAAAGAATCACAGCACCTTCCTCTTTGAGCAAAAATTGGTCTCAGAGTCAGGAACAATTGTTAATGCACAATTATCAATTAACAATGCACAATTAAAAGATTAAAAACAAAAGCCTTCTGTTTTGTGCATTGCCAAAGGCATTTGAATGCCTTTGATGGATTGATGGCAGGGCGGTGTATCCTGCATCTCAAGTACCTCTTTCAAGGTGTGTCGGGAACCATTTCCGACCTCAACAACCCAACATAAATTATGCTTATTCAACTACATAATTATGCACTAAAACACACACATTTGTCAATATCATTTTTAAAAATGTCGCAGATTACAAAGCACAAATAAAAAATTGACACAAAAACCGTCAGAAGTTAAAATATTTTGTACATTGTACATTGTGCATTGTGCTTTGCATTAACCGTACCGCCAAACATCCCCCTTACCAACCCCTTGATTGAGCGCAATGTTAAGCCCATTTGCTATTATAACCGAAAGGTCGTTAACGACATCATCAACTTCTTTTGGCGTTACGAACATGTTGCCGTCGTATGGTTCAAGGGCTGATAGTATCATAGGGTATTTTTCTTCGGATGAAAGTTCTTTTATTATGCTGTAAAATGCTGCGCCGCTATTTGATTCTGCTTGAAGATCGCTTAATATCCCATCAAGAACGTCGTTTACCATAGTTGCCGCATCAACAACGGTTGGTACGCCGATTGCTATAACCTTTACACCCAACGTTTTTTCATTTAATTCTACCCGCTTGTTGCCCATTCCTGCCCCCGGGCTTATGCCTGTATCGGATATTTGTATCGTTGAATTTATGCGGCTTAGTTCTCTGGCGGCTAATGCATCTATTGCGATTATTAAATCGGGTTTTATCCTGTCTGTTACACCTTTAACGATTTCATATGTTTCAATGCCGGTTATGCCTAAAACCCCCGGAGAAATTGATGCAACAGCACGCACCTTTCCTTCAAGCTCTTTAGGGATTATTCCTTCGTTTTTTAAATGCCGTGTAACAAGAACCTTTTCAGCGGCACGAGGACCCAGTGCATCAGGCGTTACATTTCTGTTGCCGAGCCCTACTACAAGAATCACGCCGTCGCTTTTTAGCCCGTGTAAGTTCCCTACTATATCTGCCAAAACTTTGATTATTTCTTCATGCGTCTCTTTGTCACGTTCTTTAACTGCGGCAGATTCTATCGTTATATAATTCCCGATTGGCTTTCTAAGCTGATTTTCTCCGTTTTCATTCGTAATTTTCACATGAACAACCCTTATTTCCCCATTACAAAATTCCTGCTCGTTTACGACAACTCCGTCGATAAAACTTGCTTCTTGTTCTTCGCATAGCATTTCGTGTGCTTCTATAGCTAAGTCTGTTACAACATTTCTTTTTTTCATCTGTGCCCCTCCGGTTAATTGCTTCTATTTGTATAATTCACATAAAATTCGTTAATTATAATATTATTGTAGAAAATATTTATGGAAAAAGGAGCAAATTATAATGGACAAAAAAACTCAACAAAGAATCATCGACGAAAGTTTAAAAAAAAATTCGAATGTTGTTTCGGCAACAGATTTAACAGGGCTTATGAGCTCAATGCCTGAAAATTTTGAACAATCAAAAGCTTTGAAGGATATTTATCCGATACAGAAGTAAATTATCAATTAACAATGCACAATTGACAATGCACAATTAAAGCCAATGATTCCTATTAATCTTTCCATTGTGCATTGTGCATTGATAATTGTGCATTGTTTCTCAAGGGTAATTGTTCGAAATATAATTTTCCCGAAATTTTTTATTTTTTTTGATTTACAACTTACACTTTCAGCCATTTTATGTTATAATGAAATATACTAATAGCGTTTTAACTTTTTATTGCGTCGAAAATTAAATTATTTCACAGTTTTGGCGGCGCAACCCCCTTTTAACCGGGGGATAAATATTTAGTTTGTAGTTGTATTAGGGGGCAGTTTGAAGGTGTTTTGCGTTGGAGACAAAATTGTATACCCGATGTATGGTGCGGGCATTATAGAAGATCTTGAGCATAAGTCTATCGACGGAGGGCTTACGAACAACGTCTATTATGTGCTTAACATACCGGTTGGTAATTTAAAGATAATGCTCTCAGCTAACAAGGCGGTCGGTTTAGGTGTTCGTGAAATATCACACGAAGACGAGGTTGTTGATATTATCGAAAGTATTATGTCCGAACCTATAGACATGCCTGAAAATTGGAACGAGCGATATAAGCTCAATATGGAAAAAATTAAAACCGGTCGGCTTTCTGAGGCTGCTCTTGTTTTTAGAAATCTTATGATACGGGAGCAAAAGCGTGTTTTATCAAGCGCAGAAAAAAAGGTTTTAACAAGCGCAAAGCAAGTAATTCTTTCCGAGCTTATACTTTCGCTTAATATCGAAAAATCTGAAGCTGAAGCAATTTTAATGCGAACTTTGGAAAAAAGTGTTTTTGCTGTTAACTAATTCCCCGGGTTGGTAATAAATATCGTGAATCAAAATAACAACAGTACAAATGCAAGTACAAATACCAGTACATTTCTAACCGTATTTTCCGTTGCCGGGATAACTGCCGTTGTCAGATTGCTGACCGTTTTTAGTATGCAGCTGTATATGGCACGCTACGGAGCTACTGATCCTAAGCTTAACATATTCAGCTATGCGTTAATGCTGCCAAACACGGTTTTTACATCTGTCGGCACGGTTTTAACGACGGCTGTTGTTCCTATTTATGCTGCGTTGATTGCTAAAAAATCAGAGATGCAGGCTAAAAAGTTTCTTGACGATATTATCTCCATTTCATCATTATTTATCCTTGCCCTTGTTTTGATAGGCACTTTTGCTGCGCCTTTTCTTGCGGGAATTGCTGTGCAGGACTCCCCCGAGCTTGTTGAATATGCGATATTTTCAATTAGAGTGCTTATGCCCGTTATGTTTGCATATGGGCTTTCTTTTATTTTCCAGGGGATTTTACAGTCCCACGGCAAGTTTAAGCTTGTTGCTGCCGTTAGTGCGCCGACTGCTATAATCACGATTGCTTATCTGTTTTTATGGGGCGATCGTTTTGGCGTTACCGGTCTTTTGTATGCTACGCTTATCGGGCTTGTTTCGCAAGCCGCTTTACTTCTTCCTGCTGTTTTGAAAACGGGTTATCGCTTTAAGCTGTCATTTGATTTTAAAAGCGATCATATCAAGGCTTGCGGAAGACTTGTGCTGCCTGTTCTTCTTGGTGTTGGGGCATATCAAATCAACACGCTTTATAACTCTACCGTCGCAATGCGCCTCGAAAGCACGACCATCATACATTTTGTTCAAAATATAGTTATCATGTCCGTTTTAACATTCGTTTTTTCGATTGCGGCAGTTTATTTCCCGAGGTTTTCTGTGCTGTGGGATTCTGATGATATAGTCGGCTTTAAAAAATCTCTCTCCGATGTTATGAGTGTTTTGATATTTTTGCTTCTTCCGATGTCGTTCGGGTTTATCGCTGTAAGGTTTAACCTGCTTAACCTGCTTACATATCATGGACAGGTAACGATGGACGAGGTTTTAATTTCAGCTAATCTTTTGGCACTTTATTCGATTGGTATATTGGCACTTGGATTTAAAGAGGTTTTTGACCGTGCTTTTTATGCACAAAAAAATGCAAAAATATCCGGAAGAGTTGGCGTTTTGATAATGGGTTTGAACGTCGCTTTGAACTTAGCGTTAATTCAGTTTTTCGGCGTGTATTCGCTGCCACTTTCCTTTGCTATATCCGCTTCAATCGGAACGGCAACGCTTGTATTTATTATGAGGCGCAAACTTGAGACATTCGGCGGAGGAACTTCGGCACTTGTCTTAAGATGTTTCATTGCTTCTGTTTGCATGTTTGCTGTCTTGGCAGTGTTTATTCCGTTTTTTGATGGGTTTTTTGATAACAGCATCGCAGATAGATTTATCCGGCTGTTTGTTCCGGTTTTAGCCGGTGTTGCTGTATATTTCGGCGTTGCTGCTATGATAGGCGTTAAACAGGCTAGAATCCCTTTTGTATTCGGGCATAATCAAGTTCGCAAGATAATTCTCAAATTTAAAAGGAGTTAAGCTACTCGACATTGCTCTTTGAAGAGCGTTGTTGAGTAGTTTAACTCCTTAATCATGCTTTGCATCATGCATTTACGAGTAGTTGAACTACATTAAATAACATACTTCGGATTTTTAGAAGGCCGTGAATCAAGCTCCTTCCGTTTCTCTTCATATCCGGGATGTCCGAACAGCGCATATGTTGCATTTTTCCCCTCTTCCACTCCCGGTTGATCAAAAGCATTAATGTTCATAAGCTCTCCCGCAAAGCCTGTCGCAACTTCAAGCATATAAATGAACTGCCCCACTGTGAACGCATTAACCTCAGGGAACGTTATCGTCATATTCATCTTGCCGTTTTTAAGCAGAGCATATTCTGTTGCAATTTGCTCATATTGAATAAGCGTATTTTGCGTCACGCCGCCTAAAAAGCCAATCGAAGGAATATCCCCAAAAATTTTCGGAATTGTTATCTCTTCCTTATATTTATCAACCCCAACAAACACCACTATCTTATCCGAAGGACCTTCAACATAAAGCTGAACTTGCGAATGTTGATCCGTTGCTCCTAACGCTTTAACAGGGGTCGGACCAACGTTAACAACATTGCCGTCGTTATCAAGCCGCTTACCGAGAGATTCTGCCCAAAGCTGACCATACCAATCCGACATATATTTAAGCGAATCCGCATATGGCATCATAACCGATATTGGCATCCCCCGTTCCATAGCGATATAGTTTATCAAAGCGTACATATGCGCCGGGTTTTTATAAATATTCGCCTCTTTACAAATTTCATCCATAAATGCCGCACCTGCAAGAAGCTCTTTAATGTCTATCCCGCAAAATGCTGCCGCTAAAAGCCCTACAGGTGTAAGCTCTGAAAAACGCCCGCCGACATCTGAAGGGACATAAAATATTTTATAACCTTCGTCTTTGGCAATTTTAATTAAGTTACCCTTTTCTTTATCGGTCGTTGCGACTATATGCTCTTTCGCCTTTTCTTTACCGAGCTTTGACTCCAACATTTCTTTGATAATCATAAACTGAGACATAGTTTCCGATGTGCTTCCTGATTTCGAAACAACATTAAACAGCGTTTTTTCAAGGTCGATTATATCAAACAAATAAACCAACCGTTCCGGGTCAACATTATCAGCAATATAAAGACGAGGAAACCCGCCCCGCTTTTCACGGCTAAGCTCGTTATAATACGGATGGTTTAACGCTTGCTGAACTGCCATTGGTCCAAGAGCAGAACCGCCGATACCAAGCACAACAAACGTATCAAAGTCATCTTTAACCTCAGCAACATAATCAAGTATTTCCCGGACAATTTCATCTTGATTATAAGGAAGGTTGCGCCAAGCCATTTTTTTATCCCTATCCGTAAGCATAGCTCCGGATGCTGCCTCAATTTTGCCGCAAAGAGCAGCAATTTCACCTTCACTTATCCCGTTTTCCCCTAAAAGCTCCGCCATTACGTTGTTAAAGTCAAACTTAAGAGCCATCTTGCCTTTAGCCATTTTATCATTTCCCTTCATAGTTTTTTCGATATCATACTTTCCCTTAAACTTTAGATTGGATCGGCTTATTAGGTTTCTTTTTAAGTCTTTAAAAACGACAATGTCTATAGCCACCAAACACACTAGCTTCTTTCCTTTATCAAAAACCAACAATACCTCAAGTTACCGCAAAATCTTAAAAAGCCGTTAAAAACGACAACGTCTATATCCATCAAAAACACCAACCTCTTTCATTTATCAAAAAACAACGTACACCAATGGTTTGGTCAAGCTTTTTAAAAGCTTGCGGGGTATTGGGGCAGCGCCCCAAGGTCTAAAAAAGGAGCTTTTTTGCATCTTTTTTTGCTCCTTCTAAAAAAAGAAGTCTGCCCTAACCAACTACAACAAATTAAAACCTTAAACTAAAAACATAGAAACCAAAAATATCCGATAGCATTTACCTTAGATGTGAAAATAGTAGGCTTTAGCTTTAGAACAAAGAGAATATGAGCGTGCCACTGGTTCTTCTTTTTTTAGAAAGAGAGCAAAAAAAGAAGCAAAAAAGCTCTCCTTTTAGACCTTGGGGCTCTGCCCCAACACCCCGCAAGCTTTTAAAAAGCTTGACCAAACCATTTGACATACGTTGGTTTCTCTAAAGCGCACGATATTGGTGTTTTTGATGATTATCAGCACTATCGCTTTAAAAACCCCTCAAAACCTGCATCTTCATTCAACCCAAACTCTTCATAACCCCTCGAATTCAAAACCAAAACCCGCAAATAATCCCCTATCTCATCCAAAAACTCCAAATGCATTTCAGAATATTCTTGCAGCCCGGCAAAAAGCAAAATACCGATTGTATTATCATGCAAATGCACAGGAACAGCCATAACTGCCTTTGGTTTTATATCACCCAACACAGTTCGAAATATATATTCAGTATCATCCGGAATGTTGTTAATTATAGTTATTTCATTTTGCATAGCCGCCGCACCTATAAGCCCCTCACCCATTGTGGTGTCAAATTCTTTATAAATATTTTTACCAAACCCTATCGAATATTTGAGTACAAGCTTTTCGTTTTTCGAAAGATAAAAAGCGCAGCAATTAGAATCCGTTACTGCGGCAAGCCTGGGTAGAAGTTCTTTTAACATATCTCTCATGTTAGCATTAAGCGGAATCGATCTAATTATTCGTCGGATTTCTGTGCTTCGCCCTTCTCTAATCTCCAATATGTTTTTCGTCATTGCGACAGCTGAAAAAGCCGCTTCGAAATTTTTATCATCCGTTGGAATGTATTCAAAGTCGGCATCATGTTGAGTTAAATTCTGAATTCCCTTTGTTAATTCCTTCGTTTGTTTCTCGGTATTTTTGCTGTGAAAATATGATGTGAACGAATAAGTGTAAAGCGCAGTAAATGCAATTGAAAGGACAAACAAAATTGCATATCTGCCGAGGAAGAACGTGTATAATACGAAACAAGCGAACGCCATCATAAAAAACCCGGCTAAGAAAATTATCTTCATTAGAGTTTCGTCTTTTGATTTAAAGTTCAAACTAAATTTCCTTTCAAAAAGGGGCAAAACCTTAAAAGCTCTGCCTAGCGTAATTTTAATTATAACACGATATCAAACAGCGAACCTGATCCGTTCGTTCCATTGTTAAAAACTATATTGTTATTTGCTACCATGTTTTGTTGGTTTATAAAGTTAAAATAGTTGTTGAGCATTTCGTTTGGGTTAACCCGCTTAAATTCGCTCATAGATCCGGCACCGGCTTTGTTTGCTTCTTTATATGCTTCTCCGGCGATTTTTGAAATACGGCTTCCGATTCCTCCATTGACTATTCCGCCGAATGGTTGGAACGTTCTTTCCGCAACTCCGCTTACTATAGCCCCTTGAAGCTCTTCGTCGTTGATTTTCAACGAGCCGTCTGCTTGAACATCAAGCCCTGTACGAGATAATGTTTGAGAATAAGTATTTACTGCCGACCTTAGCTTTAAAGATAGGCTGTCTGCAATTCTATCACCTTTATTAGCAAAAGCTGCCTTTAAAAGATCGTTGAAATTTTTTGCAAATCGGTTTATTTGCGCTTTGACTAAATCAACATCTGCTCCTGTTGAAATTTTGACCGGGTTGTTTGAAGCGTTTCGAAAAACAGCTTTAACGCCATAGCTTATGTTGACCTCATTTGATGTAGAGACGATACTTGACCCGCCGTTTAAGCTGTACACAGCATTTTGCGAATCACCGGTTGTATTAGCAAGGTTAAGATCTGAAACAATGCTGCCAAAGCCAACAACATCGCTGATTTCGAATGCGTTTAAATCACCTGTTTTAAGCGAGGTTATAGTAACAAGAGACTGTTTTGAAGACGTATCATACTTGACTTCAGCGAACACACCGACATCAGTTTCGTTGATTACGCCTACCATCTTTTCCATAACACCTTTAGCACTATCCGTCGATTCAACTTCAACGCTAAGATTAAAACTTTTGCCGCCTGTTGAAATTGTAAAATGATTCGTACCATAAGATCCGTCAAATGGGCTGTTTGTTCTAAAAGGTGTGCCTGTATTCCTTTGCGGCGTTGCAATTTGTTGTACTGTAATTTCCGCCTTAAATCCGTTTGGTGTTTTCGCTTTTGACTTTATCTGTACAACATCTGTATTATCGGACACTATAGTCCGTTTTCTGAAGGATGATTTCGAAAACGACATAATATCCTCAGCAACGACTTTAAGAAAAGCAGCTTCACGCTTGATTTGCGTATAGGGGTTTGATGCAATAGCGTTATTTTTGCCATAATACGCATCAAACATGTTTTTAGCCGTTTTCGACGTAAAAGTGCTCTTTGAACCCTGAGTACCAAGGCTTACGCCTGACGGAATACCACTTGGAAGCGCAGAATTATTAATAACAGAATTAGTAATGCCGACAGCCATAAAAACACCCCTTTTGTTGGTAGGTAATAGGTAAAAGATAATAGCACCAATCATAAACTTTTGTCATTGCGGGCTTGACTCGCAATCTCAACCAATCAATGTGCTTATAAGATTGCGGGTCAAGCCCGCAATGACAGTGATTCTATTCAACTTAACAGTGAATAACTATTTAGTTTCGAAAATTAATTATCATAAATCAGACATGGCTACATGTCTTTAAGTTTATATTACAGGCTTTTGGACTAAAAGTCAAGGATGTTTGCAAGTCACGACAAACGCATGAAGGTCAAAACGTGTACCGAAGCCCTGTCATTGCGGACTCACATGAATCTAATTTGAGCGAACATGCTAAAAAGCTCGTCATTGCGGGCTTGACCCGCAATCTTCATGTGTTTGTCGTGGTTTGCAAGTGGGTTCATTTATTACTCATTTATATTCATATATAACCATTTGCCAAATCCTGCATAAATGTGATACAATCAGAGCAATATATTGATGCACCAACCACTGCAATATCTGAAAGGACTGATTATAGTTATGAAGGTGGCTGTCATTAAAAGTGCTCCTAAAGATTTTGATTTTGGGGTTTCCGGCGCTTTAGACGTTATTTGTGAAATAATGAACGAGCTCGGCATTGAAGTTTATACGGCGGACTTGTTTGATGATCAAATTCATCATTATAAAGGTGTTCTTTCAGATGCTGTACAGCAAATTGCTGATAATGTTAAAAGTTCTGATGGTGTAATTTTCAGCACGGTATCTTGCTTGTTTGCGCCTTCTTCTGCTCTTTCTGCTCTTTTTGAATATTTGCATCATGATTATAATGATGTCTTAACCGGCAAAAACTGTATGAGCCTTGTTGTTAATTCCGGTGTTTTAAACGGAAGCGACCGTTCAGCTTCGGATTATTTAGGCAAAGTTCTTTCACATTTCGGTGCGTTTGATAGCATAAGGGTTTGTTTTGATGATAAAACTGCCAAGTTAGCGGCAGTTAAAGACACCGAAGAACATGGTATACTTGAAAAGCAAACTGAGGACTTTTATCGGATAGTTGCTCAAAACCGTAAATTTTTTGCATCTTATGCTTATGATCCTAAGCTGTCGGATTCCGTTAAACCTGTTAAAGACTTTAAACTTGCTGAAATTGAACCGGAAGAACTTGACTTGCTTACAGGCCTTGATGATAAGGAAATTGAGATTCTTGAATCAATTTCTCCAAAAAAATCAGATGGAGATTTCCCTGCATTCAAGCTCGAAAGTTTTAACGAAGAACAAGAGGAAGATATTGAAGTTTTAACAAACTTCTTCTCTCAAATACTTGAAAATCCTGAAGAAGAAGAGGTCTTACCCGATTTTACTTTGCCGCCTATTAAAAAAATAGTGCCGACTATGGCTTCCAGAAAAAATTCTTCTTGTTTGGCTGAAACAAAAAGCCTTTCTAATAGATTTAACCCGAAAGAAGCTTCCGGAATTAACTCTGTTATGCAGCTTAATATTAGCGGAGACGGCGGCTTTGACGGGCATTTCCATATTAATAATTCAGAATGTTCATTTGCTCAGGGGATTTTTGCTAACCCCGATATTACTATTTTGTCAGATTCAGCCGTGTGGCTTAACATATTAAACGGGAACATTACAGCACAAAGAGCGTTTATGGTAGGGCAGTTAAAAGTTCGGGGAAATTTTACGCTGCTTAACAAGTTTGAGAATATGTTTAGGACATAAAAGGTTTGATATGACAATACCCGGTTAGCGGCGAACTGATTGGATTATCATCTCGGGTTTTTGAAAAAAGGAGGTGCAAATGATGGCACTTGAAACGAAAATAATTTTATTGGCAATACTTCGCATAATTAAGCAAGCGAAAACAAAAGAAGAGATATATGATGCGGTGCTTGAGCTAGCGAATGCTGAGGGAGTTAATGCTAAACCGTTGGACGAATAAACAATCGGCAGGGATATATTGATCCTCTGGCTTAAAAAAAGAGTTAAATCAAAGTTAGGGTGATTATTTGCTCAAAAAATTAAAAGATTTTGCTAAAATACTAGCGCATAAATCAGTTCGCCATAGGGTTCTTTCGGCGTCAAACGAGCTTTCATTCAGGCTGCTTTTGGCGTTGTTTCCGTTTATAATGCTCTGTTTTTCAATTTTGGGATTTTTAAATATAAACAGCGAAACATTTCTGGATTACATAAGCGATGCTGTGCCGGAGGCTCTTTTAGATATAGTCTCTGTTTTCGCTTTGGAAATAATGGAAACCAGAAGCTTAGGGCTTGTTTCGCTTTCGCTTTTTATCGCTTTGTTTAGTGCATCATCAGGTTTTTATGCTGTAATACGAGGAGTCAATAAATCATATGACTATGAGGAAAGCCGTCATATAGTAGTTGTTCGGCTTTTAAGCGTTTTTCTCGTGTTTGTATTCATTTTGGCAATTGCATCAGCAATCGCTGTTGTGGCAGTAAACATAAACATTGTATATACGCTTTTTTCTGACATATTGCTTTCAAGATATGTAATGTTTATAGCCACATTTTTCGCTAACGCTATTTCACTTGGTATGCTGTTTTTTACAACTATGGTCATATATAAAGTTGCAAGCTGTAAAAAGGTTAGATTCATAAGCGTATTGCCGGGGGCTGTGGCTGCGGTCGTCTGTTGGGTTTTAGCAACTAAGCTTTTTTCGGTTTATGTAGCTAATTTCGCAAATTATTCAAATATTTACGGAAGCATAGGCGGGATAATTATTTTGATGATTTGGATTAACATTATATCTGCCGCATTTTTGTTTGGGAGTGAGATTAATTCGTTACTTGATGTCTCGAAGTAATATTAGCAGCTTAACAAAAAAGCTGCTCTTTAACATACTCGGCTTTCTATTTACAGCAATCGGTGCTGTAGGCAGGTTTGTTCCTCTCGTGCCTACTACGCCGTTTATTTTGCTCGCCGCTATCTGCTTTTCTAAGGGTAATCAAAAAATTTATAACTGGCTTCGGAAAAGCCCTTTTTTCGGTCCTTACATAGAAAACTACAGAACAAAACAAGGCATAAGCCGGCTTCATAAAGCCGTAAGCATTTCACTGTTATGGATAGGGCTTGTTATTTCAATGATTCGCCTGCAAACAACATGGGCTTATTTTGTTTTGATAATTGTTGGGATTGGTGTTACCGTTCATTTGTTGATGATTAAAACAAGAAAAGATGAGGATGTATAAGATGTTAAGCAGCGAAAATGTTAGCAACAGCGATGCCATCAATAGCCATAACGGAAAATAGATTACACAGAATGAGAGTAGACGGAACAGACCTTGAAATGATCGGGGATTTTGCGTTAGGGCATTTGCATTTTACGATAGTAGACAGCTGGATTTATTACAGCCTAGCCTCAGATTCGGCTTTTAATGTTAACCTTCATAGGATGCGCCCAAACGGAGCAGAAGCCGGCGTAATCGTCGATGCTGATGTAAGGCATTACGATGTTGTTGATAATTGGATATTCTATAGCGGTTCCGGTGCTTTTAACCTTTACAGGTTTGATCTGAATAATGGTGAAACTATTCAGATAAGCGATGTATTTTTTAGCAATGGGTTTTTGATTTATGAAGATTGGATTTATTACTTAGATGGAACTGATTTTGGAAGCACTTTTGAGCCGCTTAGACGAATGAGATTTGACGGCACAAATATCCAAACAATTATCGATAATAGCGAAGAGCTAACTCAAATCTTTGAAGAATTTTGGATTCCTGTCGTGCCTGTCGGTATTTGAGAATTTATCATTAACGATGGATGGATTTACTATACAGGGACTTTTCACAGCAATCACTCTTGGAATGGCATTTATAGGGTAAAAACCGACGGATCAGAACGTGAACTGTTTCACACGGCTGATTTTAATGTAAGCAGCATAAATATAGTTGGTGACCGTATGTATTACAGATATCACCGAGACATAGACGGTCAACGCCTGGGCTTTACATTTCGCATAAGCCTTGATGGCTCGGAACATCAAAGTTTAGATTATATGATTTTATCGTGTTTTCGAGTGCCGCGTCAATCTAATTTAAGCTAACATGCTCAAAAGCACGTCATTGCGGGCTTGACCCGCAATCTTCATGCTGTGGGCTGTGAGCCGTGTTCATTGCTGTTACAACGTTCAAACATCATTTGCGTTAATAGTGATAAACATAATGTTGAGATTTTTTGCATGAAGATTCCGGGTCGAGCCCGGAATGACAGAGTTTAGGCATATTCGTTACAAATTAGGCTCACGTGTTTTCGAGTGCTTTTTTGATTGACATAAACTAATAAGTGTGATATTATGGCTTGCATTTAAAATCGGCTTGCAATTGCAGGTCGATACAATACTTGGAGGTAGAGACTTTATGAAAAAAATTAAAATGCTGCTGCTATCTATTGCAGCAATTGGTATGATGCTTATGTTCAGCGCATGTGCTGATAACAACAGCGGCAGCGGGGCACAAACTACAGTTCCGGAGATTACTAGCCAAAATGAAACAGCTGATAATGACGACAACGGATCAGATACCGAAAATGGTGATATCGAAGCAGACGGCGCAGGTTCTTCCGTAAGCATTGTAATTCCGGCAGGGTTTGTCGAGTATAACAACGACGCTTTAGGATTCAGCGTACACCATCCGGGCAGTTGGGTAACTCTTGATGAATCTTTTGATATTAGCGAGGCTATTGAGCTGATTGATGAACTCGGCGGCGAAGTTGATGCTATGCTTGATATTTTAAATTCTGTTGATGTAACGAGTGCGGCAGTAATTTGGTATGATTTCGATAATATGGTTGAAGATTTTGCGGCAAACACTAACATAGTTGTTAACAGCTCTGGGGGAGCAACTGTCGAAGATCTTAAATCACCATCAGATCAAGCCGATCTTCAAGACATGTTTGTGGAAATGTATAATCAAATATTTGAAGGATTTGAACTTACTCAAGAAATTTCCGGCAGATATCTTGGTAACAACTACTTCGTTACATTCCAATTTAACGCTGCGCCTATGGATATTGAAATGTCATTTTACCAAGCTATGACTATAGCAAATGGTCAAATGTTCACATTTACCCATACAACACCGGGCGGACGTTTAAATGTTTCCCAAAACGCATTTGAACAAATGATGTCTACGCTTGTGATTCATTAGATGTTTGTGTGTAAGTTACCCCCGAGGTGAATGCCTCGGGGGTTTTTTAATTATAGACTATCAAAATATTATTCTTGACATTTCAGTATAAAATCATTAAAATAAAGACAGAATTAAAAAAGAGAGTGCTGTCAACACTCTCTTAGTTTAGTCACATACCGCTTGGCGGTGATGACTGGACTTAGCTTAATTAATTATAAAGTTCAAAAAATAAGCCAATACCTTTGCCGGGGCGGCTTATTTTTTTGTGCTCAAAGAAAATAACCGCCCCCCGCAAGGATAGCGGTTATTCAAAAATATCTCAAAATCCAAGCCTACCGCTTGTTTATGCAAGGTTTCTACTCCACAGAAATAATATAGTAATAAACCGGTTGTGCCCCATTTTGCACATCAACGCTTATTTCCGGATGGATTTCTTCAATATATTTGGCGATTTTATTTGAGCCGTCTTCGGAAGCTTCCGCCCCGTAAAAAATCGTTACGTATTCTTCGCCTGTTTCTATCATGCGGTTTACAAGGTCTTTTGCCGCAGATTCAAGGTCTTTTTGTACGGCAACGATATCGTTTTCAAGAAGGCATAAAAAGTCGCCTTCTTCGATATTAATGTCGTTTACTGTTGTAGCTCTTACGGCATGGGTTATTTGCCCTGTTTTAACATTTTCGACCGCTTCTAACATTTGCTCTGCGTTTTCCGAAGCGGAGGCAACAGATGAATAGCCTATCATAGCAGAAATCCCTTGAGGTATTGTTTCGCTCGGTATGACGATAAGCTTTTGATCAGTATAAAGCTTTGCGGCTTGTTCGGCGGCAAGGATTATGTTTTTGTTGTTCGGGAAAATTATTACTTCTTTTGCGTTTGCCTTTTTAGCAGCAGCGATAATATCCTCAGCACTTGGGTTCATAGTTTGACCGCCATCCACGACAACATCAACGCCTAGGCCTTTAAATATTTCACGAATCCCGCTTCCTGCGGCAACAGAAACGAATCCCAGTTCTTTTTGCGGGATATTTTGTTCTGCCGCTGTAATCACATTATCTGAAAGCTCAGTATGCTGTTCCCGCATGTTTTCGATCTTAATGTTTGCAAGAGGACCTTCTTTAAGGGCATATTCTAAAACAAGCCCGGGGTTTTCAGTATGAACATGAACTTTCATAATATTACCATCTGCAACAACGACTATTGAATCACCTATCGTTTCAAGGTATTTTTTAACTCGATTTTCAAGCATTTCAGATGCCGTTTGAATATTAACGATAAATTCCGTGCAATATCCAAACTCAATTTCCTCATCAGACATAGCTGCTGCTGATTGTACGGCAACCGTTGCTGATTTTTCATAATCATCGACTTTAACATCGCCTTCAATATCAGAACTTGCAATTGCCCCTTCGATTACTAAAAGAAGCCCTTTACCGCCGGCGTCAACAACGCCCGCTTGCTTTAAAACCGCAAGCATATTTGGAGTATCATCTAAAACAGCGTAACCATGCGCCATTGTTTCATCCATCATATCGCAAAGCTCAAGTGAATTTTCAGCGCATTCACGAGCTTTTTCGCCTACTGCACGGGCAACTGTAAGAATAGTTCCTTCCCGAGGTTTCATAACGGCTTTATATGCGGTTTCGTAACCTTTAACAAACGCATCTGCAATATCAGCTGCTTCGGCGAACTCTTTGCCGTCAAGTCCTTTTGCAAAACCCCTAAAAAGCTGTGATAAAATAACGCCTGAATTTCCTCTTGCGCCCCTTAAAGAACCGCTTGAAGCTGCCTTTGCAACTTCGGAAACAGTAGGTTCAGTAAGCTTTTCGACCTCTCTTGCTGCCGCTAAAAGGGTGTATGACATATTTGTGCCGGTATCGCCATCAGGAACGGGGAAAACATTAAGCGCATCAATAGCTTGGCGATGTCTGTTAAGTTCGTTCGCCCCGGCTATTATCATCTTTTTGAGCATATTGCCATCTATTATTTGAATATTCAACTTTTTTCCTCCCGCCTTATCTGTCTACTCTGATGCCTTCGACAAATATGTTTACGGCCTCGACTTTAATTTTTGTATGTTCTTCGACTCTATATCTAACCATATCAACAAGCGAATCAGCAATTGCAGGGATATTTGTTCCGTATTCTACAATAATATGCAAGTCAATCGTCAAAAATCCACCGTGCATGTTTAAACTTATTCCCTTAGATAAATTTTCTTTCTTTAAAAGGCGGACAATTCCGTCTTTAACATTCAAAGAAGCCATTCCAACTATTCCATAGCATTCCATAGCGGAAAGCCCGGCAATCCTTGCTATTACTTCGTTTTCTATAACTATTTTACCATACCCGGTTTTTGTGCTTGATGGCATAAGAGTCCTCCTGTTTCAGCAGCGCACAGAGGAAAACGCCGCAGATAGTTTTTGTGCTTGATACCCTCCGTTTCGGTTAAATACATAAAATCAGCTATTTTAATATATTCTCTATTATACATGATATTCTGGAATTAGCAACTATTATAGTCAAATGATTTTGAAACTATAGTTTGGTTCGTAATCATTCGATATAATTTTCATTCTCTGCCCTATTTCTTGACTATAGCTCCAAAGCCAAAAACCCCGCTAAAACGGGGTCTTTGGCTTTAAGATCATAATTTATTTGCTAATTGTCATCAGTCTTGCCTGCACTTTCAGCATCACCATCGCCGCTGCTTTTACGCAAACCGTTGATAATGCTGTTTAAATCAAGCGGCATAGTGTTACCATCGTTCATGGCATCAGAACGCACATTTGCTTTCATTAACATTTCCGGGATACCTGCCAGTGTATCCAAGAGTATATTGCCTGTTTTGTCTGATCCGGAAGAATCTCCTCCAATATGCACAAATTTAGCATTAGTTCCGACCTCGGCCATGACTTTAGCAACGTTAGTAGCGATCTCGACTTTTGCATTTGCTTCAATTTTCAGCTCTTGAACCCGGAAGTTAACGCTCTCGTTTGCGGCAAGAGCATTTGCCATTTCCAGTTCAGCTGTCGCCTTTGCACGTCCTTGAGCTTCAATCGCTTCAGCTTCAGCAAGACCTTTTTGCTTAATGATCTCAGCATCTGCTGTACCAACTTGAGTAATACGAGCTTGCTCGGCGGCGGCTTCCAATTTAACTGCCTCTGCGTTACCGCCCGCTTCGAGTTTAACGGCTTCAGCTGCGCCATCGGCTTTGCGTTTAATCGCTTCGGCTTCACCATCAGCAGAAATTTTGATAGCTTTGGCTTTACCATCGGCTTCAATTGCTGCCGCTTTTGCTGTTGCATCAGTATCAATTTGAAGTTTGGCTGCTGCTGCGTCGGCTTGCCCCTTAGTTTCTATAATTAGGCGTGCGGCTTCGGTTTCAGCAACTTCATTTTGCTTTTTAGCTACGGCGTTCTCTTTTTCCGTTGCCACAACCTTAGCATCACCTTCTCTGGCATTAAGTTCAGCTTGACGTTCCTGGGTTTGGATAGCACCTGCCATATCTGCATCAGCTTGTGCCCTTTCAGTTTCAACTTTAAACCCGGCTTTCTTAACGTCATTATCACGCCGTTTTTCAGCAACCGCAAGGTCAGCCGCAAGTTCAGCTTCCTGAGCCTGTTGGTCAGTCGAAGCTCTTTTCTCACGGATTTCTTGCTCTGTTGTAGCACGAGCAATTTCCGCTTCACGGCGTTTCTCTTCAGTTTGAGCCGCCGCCATGTTATCATAGTAACCGATATTGTCACACACATCGTTGATATTCAACGTGGACAGTCTAAGACCGAGCTCATCAAGGTCAGGCTTAGTAGCAGTGACTATATTGACAACAAATTCCTTTTTGTTTGTAAGCACATCTTCCGGTGTCATGCTCGCAATAGTTTCACGAACATTTGCTTGAATAGTATATTTCACAGATTCTTGGATGCCTGATGCACCCCTGTCAATAAAAAGCCTAATAGTTTTTGCCAGTTTTGCACTATCGTCGGTCTGAACCGATACTTGAGCAGTCCACTTGATGACTATCGGCACGGCTTTATTTGTACGCACCTCATCACCTGCTTCGGTGATTGTCATTATATCGAGTGGAAAGAGTTTTGCTTTTTGAAGAATAGGGATAACAAAGGCTCCGCCGCTGACTCTTACTTTTGGCTCCTTACAGCCAAAACCGGTAATGACGAGAGCACGATTAGGCTCGGCGACCTTGTAGAGAGCAAACAAGACTAAAACAATGATTAATAATGATGCAACCCCCATTATGACCGGCCAAAACCATGCTGCACTTAAAATTGTCATAACCTTACTCCTTTCCGACACATATTTAGTGTCACTCTATATTACGTTTAAATGATGCATAGCGTTCAAACGCAAAACATCCCAGTTTATTTAGCGATATTATATCATTTTATCAAGTAAAGTGTCAATATATTGTCGAATATTTGTCGATTTTTTGAATTAACAATGCGAATCAAATGTTGATTAGAATCATTGTCAAGCCCGCAACATGTCAATCTAATTTGAGCGAACATGCTCAAAAGCACGTCATTGCGGGCTTGACCCGCAATCTTCATGCTGTGGAATGACAAAAGTTTATTTAACTCTTGATTGGCATTAGCAAAATAATATTTGTGACTTTACCATCTTATATGATATAATGCAAACACTTATTTTATGCATACCAGGAGTTTTACAAATGCAATCTGTCATTATATATGTTGCAAAAACAACATTCCATAAAACCGATACCAGGCAGGAAGCAAAAAAAAATCAGTCCAAATATTGCAAACAGATAGTATCGGAAATTGCATGTGAAAAATTGGGTCTTAAGCCGGATGAAATCGTATTTTTAGCTGATGAAAACGGCAAGCCGTACTTGAAAAATGCGCCGGAATTCCATTTTAACATTTCACATACGAATTCAGCAGTCGCAGCTGCAATATCAAACAAGCCGATAGGCGTTGATATTGAGTTAATAAAGCCCGAAAATTCAAGGCTTATGAATGTTGCAAAAAAAATGTTCTTGCCTGATGAATTTGAATATATAACAGCACAAGACGACGGGGCAAATAAAAGATTTTTTGAAATTTGGACACGGAAAGAGGCATATGCAAAGTATATTGGAACAGGTATTTTTGCGAAAGATTCGGAATTTACGCCTATGAGCTTTAATGTTTTAAACCCCGGATTTGATGGTCGGATAGATACGTTTTTTATTGAGGGTTCGGAATTTTCCTTTGTTTTGTCAGTTTGTGGGGAGTATGAACTTGTAAAGGGAGAGGATATTTTGGTTTGTGGTAAGTTCTGACGGTACCCTTGCAATACAATGTACAACACGCCTAAAGCCGCTAAAAATTCGCTTCTTCACGTATCGGAAGGAAGTCCGACGGCGTAGCCGCTTTTGCCGTAGGCAAAAGTACTGAATTATTCTCGG
>Ga0136643_10002745_pt1 | contig 23179 bp, 17 predicted proteins | sample TergutLab28metaG_FD_96883 | JGI IMG/M metagenome (GOLD analysis project Ga0136643, IMG submission 96883) | Labiotermes labralis P1 segment gut microbial communities from Petit-Saut dam, French Guiana - Lab288 P1 (version 3) (version 3) | ecosystem: Host-associated > Arthropoda: Insects >... | reverse complement strand
TTATATTGTACGTTGTATATGTTCTGCATTGGCCTGATGATGGCTGTTTTACAGCTGAAACATGTAGCCCTGATGTAATTGATATTTCAACATTGTGTTGATGTACATATGTTGTGTTTTTAACAGTAATATACATATATTTAGAAACATTTGGTTCAATTTGATTTACTTTGTACTTAATTATGTACAGAATAATCGGAATTGGTAACAGTTATGCAAGCTGGACAGAATGTGCGCCAGGTCTTCCTATGCATAATTCAGATTCAGTATAACACTGTACTGTAAGAATGCCATCATGTCACAAAAGGCTGAGTAGATATTACAATTCATAAGGCATAAATTTACAAAATGAGTTTAATTATCTTTTGCCTACATACATAAAAATATGATAAGTTTGATAAAATTCAGTGTACAAAATGATAAGTCTCAGGGACAAATTAATTCACACATTTAAAATAAACTTAATGATACAGAATCTTTCCAAACACCGCAGTAAAATACGGATTCCCAACATCATGTGTCCTGTAACACATCCAACATAAGGCATCATGAAGACACACACACACACACACACACGGCAGCTAGGCAAAATGCAACATGACAAAGAATGCGAAACAGAATTGGAGAGATTCACCGGGAAGAAAAACCAGAAAAGCGAATCAAGTTAATTCTTGAACTCTACTAAACTGAAATTGCAATGAAGGTAATTAAAATAAATGAAACTCCACATGTGTTTTTGTATGGAAAGTTTAAATCAATGAACTTCAAAGACAGACACACTATGGAAAAAGGACACATTCATATCATATTCTTTGAAAATGGGAAGAAGCTACCTACATTTTATGAAAGTGAACTGATTAAAGAAAGCATTTCCTGATTCAAGGTACATTCTACTCTTTCTGTCTCTCTCAATCTGACCTCTTGTTTGTAGGTTGTGACTTCCAAAATGCTTCAGCATTAATAACAGCAACTCATATTACTTTTAACTGTCAAAGAAGTGAAGTTCAGTAGGTATTTCTTTGCACTAAACAATTGACCTTGTTCAAATTATCCAAAAATATAAGTTATTACAGCTTAGCAGTAGACTGTATAATAACTATTTTTTATGCATTCAGCAGACATTGTCACTGATATTAAGATTACAGTATATCCACAACTTCATGAATTAGAGCACTGAACTGAGTGCAAACTTAATTGGTGGGCACTTGTTAGGGAAAATATTTTACTCGCAATATCAGTGACTAACATTTCATGAATGATTACATAAGTCACCACTTAATGTTGATTTATGTCTTCCTCACCTAAGACCACTTGCACCATCTCAGTCTAAAGTTCCCTCCAAATAAGCTGACACTCAGTTCAGAGATCTTTGTCGCTATGGAAAAACATTAATCAGAAATTTAATTTTACTGGCAAGATTTCTCATTACATCAAGCACTCAATTAATACTGAAATGTGACACACAAACTATGCCATTATTTTTGCTGCAATTTAAACATCTTCTATGTCTTGAAGGTACTGTAAACACAGAAGATGTTCTACACATCACTTATACCTACTCTTTTTTCATAAAAACCGTAAAACCAAAAGCATTAAAAGAAACTTCAATCAGATCACTTTCTTTCAAATTGGAACAATGTAATATGGGACAGAAATCAAATGTATGAGAAGAGTGTATGAGCTCAAAGCCACTGACTAATATTTTGGAAGACTGCTTAAGCGTGGAGGTGTTCTCCACACTGCACTTGATGTTCTTTTCACACATCTCACACCAAACATCTTCATTAAATTTGGTGTTTTTTCTTCACAAGCAAAATAGGCCTCAATTAGCTCCTTTGGTACCCAAGCCTGCTTTTTCAGGGCCTCCAGACGTTCCGCTTCTGAAACGAAAACAAATTACCTCAGTTCTTAGAACTGTGACATTTCAGCTGCTTCTTTGTAGGTTAGCATCTGATCGTGTTTTTTACAGTACAAAACTCAGTTGAGATTTTCATCTGTGCATCATTCTGGGCGTATTGTGCAAGTATCTTCCTGCATCTCCACATCATAGACAAAATGAAACGTGTAAATACAGCAGTTGCTTTTCTTTTAGGAATGTGAAAATGCTGTTACATGCATGGGCATGAACCAAAGTCAGTTTTTCCCCATATTATGTTGTGGAATTTATCGTATTTTGGGACAACAGTAGTCAATTATAACACCCTTGCCATGACACAAGGAGAGCACGAAATAGACCACAACTCCCACTCTGCCCCAAACTGGCACCCCAGTAACACTAACATGTAGATATTATCCACTGGGGAAAACAGCCATATGGTTACAAAGATGGGATTGAGGAAGATGTAAAGTAATTCTGTCCTCAGTTTGTAGGCCTATTTGTCTTCACTGCAGTGTTAAGTGTTCAGGGTATTCAAGTATTTCAGCCACTCTTCCAACAGTGCTTACTGTGCCTTCAGCTGTTAGAAATAATGTGCTGGTCTTTGTGGAACCTTCAGCTACTTCTTTTAATTAGTTCTCAAACTAGTATTTCATGTTCACAGATTCTCAGTAACATCAAAACTTATCACCTCTGCATCATCAGGAAATACAATGAAATAATCACAATTCCCCCACAGTTTTAATCATGAACAAGAATACAATCAGAACAAAGTCTGGCTTGCCAATGTTCTCTGACTACTCTTCTTAAACCACATGACCCATGTTCCCATCGAACACCACCACCACCACTCTTAAGCCTTCTGTTCCACTTCTGCCTTTCACCTCACACTCATCCAGAAGATGGCAGCTGCACTTTGTACCAAAACATTGGAAATAGTTTCAGCATTTAACACAAGACAGGCAATACCTATAAAAAATATGACACTGAGGCACATTTGCATAGCCACTGTTGCTGCGGACAAGCAGTAAGTATTAAATATTATAAGTGTGTCTGTAGCCTTAGGTATCTGGCATGCAAAGCGCATGCACTATTCTATATGATATATTTGTTAATTTCAATTGGGTAGCCACCCAATAGCAGTAGTACAGTACACATTTAGACACACACAATACACCGAACAACACAAAACAAACAATATTTAGAACAACACAAAAATCATCATCTGTAACATGTCTGGCTGTATCTACCATATTTTTCAACATTAGCTCATAAATGGCACAATCTTCAGAAAAAAAATTAATGAAGGTAAAATGTGCTTTCATTTCCTCTACAACTGTTGTATGAAACTTTCCACATTCTGAAAATACTTTAGCAAGATATAAAAAATGTATATTGGTCTTCAAGTAAAGTACACGTTTTTTCTGGTCAGATATCAATCAAACACGAATTATCTGGACAGATTTTTTAAAATACTTCAAATTTCAAAAATGAAAATTCATCCAGTCGGAGCCAAGTAGTTCCATGCGGACACGGACAGACATACGGGCTGATGGGACATACATGATGAAGCTAATAATAACTTTTTGCAGTTTTGCGAAAGTGCCTGAAAACCAAAACTCACAGCTAAAGTTACATCATAAACCGGCCACAAAAACCTAACAGGAATTATGTACACAACAAACAGAATATCTTGGATACACAGTCAGGAAATCTCCATAAGCAAATGCAATGTGGACAGTAGTAATATCCAGAACACTGTTTACTATGCTAGGTAGGAATCAATGTTCTGCAGCAGCATGCTGCCTCCATTTTCAAGGCAGTACTTACTACGTGCCCACAGAGGTATCGGCCTCTTTGGCCTATCTTCATCCTCACTGGACTCTCCTGATGAGTCAATGTCATAATCATCTACATTGACCATCTTCTTGGGCGCGTTGCGTTCGTCTGAATTGCTGCTGGATGGCAGCACATTAAAAGTTCTGTCCAAAATGACAGTTCTATTTTGGGCAGCTCTCAATTCTGTTTCAGTCTGAAAAACAAAATACTCATTAATTAGTCTCTGCAGCAAATGGTATAAACTCTACATGCAACAGTAACTTAATGCATTCAATTAGATGGGTTATACTGGCATAATTTCCTGTCCAGGGGCATGAAACATGACACAATATGTCGGTGGACCAAAATCTTTTCACACTTATGATGTATCACAGCAACAGTCCTTTCTGCTGAAGTGAAGGGGTGAAATTCACAGGTGTAAACTGTGGAGAAAGTTGGGACAGATTGAGACACGTTAACCTGCTGCAGTCAGCCATGAAGTGTGCACATCTGCTGCCAGTACTCATCACAATAGCGGGCCCAGTAGCTCAGTTGGTATGGCGACTGACTACAGGCTGGACGATCCGGGATTGAATCCCAGTGGGGACGAGATTTTCCACCCATCCAGCCTCCCATAAAATGGGTACCGGGTCTTTCCCGGGGGTAAAGTGCGGCTGGGGCGTGCCGCTGACCACTCACCCCCTTCTAGTGCCGCGGTCATGGAAGAGTAGAGCTATACCTCTACCCACCCTCTGGGCCACACCGGGCCTGTAACAGGATCACTTTACCTTACTCACCACAATATCTCAGTTTTAACAGTGGGTGAATGCTTACGATCTTCGGCAAACTAGGAAACTCAGCAGTGGAAACGGTTTTAAGCCTCAATGGAGTTTATGGAGATGAGAGGAGAAGAAAGTATGGATGACATTTCCATAACATAACTGAGAACATAATTAAGTTATGCCCTGATGGAAGAATTGCAGCTTCAAAGCATGTTTGTGTGTAATATTTTGCTTCTTAGCAGCTATTTCAGACTACAATTTCTTGAATTTATGTTAACTCTGATAATGGTATCAAGCTGTTAGCGATTAAGGGAAGCATGCAGCCTGAATAATTACATGGACCAGTGGGTGAGCAGTCTAGTGTTCTTATCCACATTTAGCGATGTTGCTCAGGCTTGGCGACATACGATGTGCAGCATACTGCACTTACCTTTTCATTCGCCTGTTTTTCCTTCATGAGTTTAGCTTGCGTTTGGGCCATCAGTGCAGTTTGTTGCTCCCTGAAAATAAAAGTAACACAGTATTCAATAAAAATAACCACAATAAGAATATATACATATTACTTATTATATTAGTGCCATCAATACACAACAAATACAAAGACCAGATATATTAGTACAACTGGGTTATATCTGGCCTTAGTACAACTGGGTTATACATCTGCTCTTTGTATTTGTGGTGTATTGACGGAAATAATATAATAAATAATTGACGGTACACAACGGGATGGCCCTCTTTAAAAAAAAAAAAAAAAAACCAACAACATAATATAATGGTAATACCATCAAAATGCACACAAGTGAATTGTTTTTATATACAGTAAACTTCTACATGTTCCGGCCACTCACACTTCCATCTTCATGGAGGCAATACAAAGGATGAAAATATAAGAAGAGATACAATTATTGTAATGACAAAGCCAATCCAAGAAATAAAACAACAATGAAAATATCATAGTTTAAAATGTGTATGATAAGTGTACCATTACTGCAAGGATGTTACACTGATGTTTCATGCACCTTCCTGTAATGATAGGAATGCACGTAAGGAAATTTATAATGCATTATAATTTAATTACAAAATAATGGAATATGAAGGTAAACCGGTAGTTGACGAAATACATACCATGAGAACGTACTGAAATGTATAAAAAACTATTTCACTAGTGGGCATTGTGTTGGTATTACTATTATATATATATTCAATTCATGCATGGCTTATGGATCATGTAGACAGTAAGAACATATCAATATTTCAAATGGAAAAGGCTAACACAGTTAGTAGCAGAACAGTAATTTCACTTGAGGAGGAAGAATATCCAAATGTTGTTATCTTCAATACAGTAATATCCATGTACAGCACTGAAAGAATATCCGAATGTTCAGTTATCTTCAGTATAGTACCATCCACGTACAACATTTAAAAGCATATCCTGACAACGTTCAATGAAGGGAGGGAATTTTCTGACAGAACTTTATTACTGTTTTCACATTACAGCACCAGAGAACAGAAAATCGCTTGCCCCACTGTGAGTCAGACCCCTAACCTTCCAGCCTGTAGGCTAATCATCACACCAACTATAATGGCCCTGTTCCTCTACAGCATCATGCAGCAAACTTCATTTTAGCCCATTTCTTTGGCCATCATCAGGTTCAACTACAAGAACAGAGTTTTACAAAATGGTTTTCCAAAGCGATAAGAAACATAAAACATGTTGTAAATCCACATTGCAATCAGTCACCTCTTGACCCTTTAGCACTGAAGACCAAGAACAGTTGATGTGCAGCATGAATTTAAAAAACCAAACTAGACTAGCCTTCACCAAAAGAATACAACTTCATGACAGCCATTTAAACTATCGTTACTTTCAGATTACCCCAGGCATTTAATTCCGGTACAGAAGGTTAATCAAAACTGTGGATATTGTAATAATGTCCAATCTTCCATCAGTTCCAAATTCACAAAGTTTACATTTTGATAAGATGTCAGAATACAGTTAACAGCTTACCTAAGACGTGCAGCTTCCTTCTCTTCAGCTGACCGCTCCAAATGTTGCCTCTCTGCTTCTTCCTGTTCCTTTTTACGCTCTGCTTGGAGACGGCGCTGCTCTTCTTCCTAGTGGCAGCACAAACTCATTAATGCTATTCAATTTGGATTATCTTAGAAGGAGACAGCTCATTGTACAATAAATGGAGATATTAAATACCCCAACTCCACAAGTCAGGCAGCCATGTTTCAGCATGGGGGTAATAGCACTGTTGCTGAATACCAGGCCTGCAGGTGGGCATAACCCAGCTGGTACAATTCTTAGGCTCTCAGGAAAACCAAAATTACAGCCACTGCTGGGATACAGGACAAACCAAAACAAATACCACTGCTAGGATATGAAAGAAAGTCACATGCTGAGAAAACTACTTCAAATTATAACACTTTCTAAAGCACAGGGAAAACATAACAACTGTTCTAAAACTGGATGTGCAGGTGTCATTCTTAGCAGCTTGCTGACTCAAAGTGACAAGCAATTTAGTGCAATGTTTTTGTCACCTGCTTAAAACAACCTGTCATTCTTTATCCATCTATGGGATTCCCACTGACTGTTAATTGTCATAAATTTTACTGCTTAACATTTTCCTCAGGTTAATGTTAACAATCTTACAAAGAAACCAAACTGGAATGAAGAGTAAGCATGTGACTTAGGTGGGGGAGGGAAGGGACCCATGTCATTAATTGAAGTCATGGAACCTATGTTTATCCAGTAGGTATGCAGTAAGAATCATACAAATATTATTCCACTCAGCACCAATCTCCACTCACCCAAATGTGACAGGTGGACAAATTATCTCTAGAGCTGTGACTAATCTGTACTGTACATTTAGTATGTACTTCACACTCTTGCATTTTTGAAGTGGGTCTTACCTGTTCCTTTAGTTTGGCCAAACGGGCTGCTTCCTCTTGTTTTCTGCGTTCTTCTATTTCTGCTGCCTTCTTTTGGGCATGTTGCTTTTTCTGTTGCACGTGCTCCCTCATTTTATCTTCTCGGTTCTGGATAATCTGCCTCGATTTCTCCTCCTTCTTCTGCATGCGCAATTCTGCATCCTGCTTCTGTTTTTCAAGGACTTCTCTGGTTTTCAAAACTTTCTGCATTTTTTCTTCACGTTTCCTGTAAATTCATAACAACTGTGTCAACTCTACCTGTGATAAATGAAGTCTACATTGACAAAGGCATCACTCCAATGTTTCACATGCGCACCCAAAGAACATATACTGCAGTCCACATGCACAAAGAACAGCAGACAAATGGGCCCATTCCCAATTCTAACTTCCACGATGTCTCTCCTTTCTGAAACTAAGTCAACCAATTATATTGCATTTTATCATAGAAATGCAGTGACTGGAGAAATTACCTTCTTTTTTCCTCAACTTCTTCCTTCAACTTCTGCTCTCTCTTCTTTCTAGCTTCCTCCTCCTTCTCAATACGACGTTTCATTTCTTCTTCCTTCTTTTCTCGTATTTCTTCTAAAGCAGGCTGGACTGTCTGTTTAGTGATGAAAGTTTCTACACCAACTACAATGTTACCTGCTTGTTTCTTTATCTGAAATGCACCACAACAGTATATGAGACTGGTGACAAGAGCATTGCATAACCATTTACGTAACACAGGTCCCATAGCACAGACTCCCCTCACAATAAAAACCGCGCAAACTGACGAAGCAATCTGACCCCAAAATACAAATAATGAATCAGTAACACAGTGTAACCTGTTCACAAAGATGGGGGACAAGTCACACAGTGCAGCATCCTCACACAAATAAATCAGGGAAACTGCAGTGAAAACTACCTCCAATGATTTGGGTCAAAATTACAGTGCGGCTTGAGAACAGCTGGTTTCTGGATTATGTATTCAAAATCAAAATACCACTTCAGAAATTGTTCTGGTGCTTGAGTACATATGTTACACATTCTAATATGTTAGTATACATACCGTGATACATAAGACCAAGATCATGCCCACTAATCATCAGTAACTACATGTAAACTACAGGTATATAATTTCCTTTTATATGTCTGATATATACAGCCTGATGATGGTGATTTTGTGGCTGAAAAATTTAGCTGCCACATATAATTGCTACAGCAAACTTGTACACTTAAGGGCTGTATTTCTTCCTGTATTATGTATTCTAGAAGCATAAGGGGGATACCACACCTTAAGACAAATAACATAATACATTCCAACTCCCCCACAGAGCTGACTGATATCTGGAATTCCTATAGCACAGGTGATGATCAGGTCATGTGATGCATGTTAATTAAGTAAGGAGTAAGAAATAAAGCTGCTTACCAATAAACGTCCTTTTGAGGAACTGCCTACAGCAAAGCCATGAGAACTTGAGTGTGCAGACGTGTTGCTAATATTATGTGCCGACAGTGGTGTCTTTTTGTACTTCTCATAGTATTGCAAGCCAAGTGGAGTAGTATATTTAAGTCCAGCAACAGAGGTCATGGAATTCTAGGAACAGAAGAAACACAATATCATCATCTAATATACGATGTACAATGACAATTTAAGTAAATATTTTGGAACAAAAGCTGCTTATAAAAGAATCCGAATCTACCCAAACATTTTTTGATGTGCGTAAAGAACAGAACTGCCTACACTAAAGGCCCAAACACACCATAAATCAATGCTACACATGCAGTGTGTGCCATAATGAATGCAGACATTTTTTTCACCATTTCTGCCCTCTTTCCAACTTCAAACCTTTGGCATTGGAATTAAGAGCCCAATAAACTCTGCAAAAGACATGGCATTTAAATAGTCTCCCATTACTTCACATGTTCTTGGTCCATCACTTTTGGTGACATTTGATTTACTCAGAATCATACCGCACATCAATAGAAGACATCTTTCAACACCAAATGGTTAACAGGAAAAATGCAAGTTTATTACAGTCACAATTCTGTCTGTGGGTGACTAACTTTTACGAAACCTGATATGAATGTTACACCAATGGCCTACATCTCAATACTAATTTTAAATTTTGCATAAAGAGTGATAAAAAAAAGGCAGATCCACAAACTTGTGAGGTGGAAGCAACACTTTTGTTAGGCACTTAAGTGTACTGAAATAATCAACAGTGATGTATTGTAAAATAACCTGGAAAAGTACAGTAAGGTAACATCCTTGTAGGATTCCATATACAGATGTGTGTCATTTAACAAGAGGGATACGTCCAGAGAAATGCATTGTTAGGAGATTTTGTCGTTGTGAGAATGTCATAGAGTGTTCTTCATGTTTGTACCGTGCATGAATGACGATTAAAACAATTTATTATCCAACAGATGCACAAATATATAATTTGTAGATAGAATTATTATAAAATATTTAAAATTACTCCAACATGTTTTGAATCACAAGGGATCCATTATCAGGGAGCTTTATACAGCACTTGGCTAAAATTACAGTAATGGTTCTATCGTGTCCATTGACATGGACACAGCCGGTGTTAAGGCAGCATATTTGCCCATGGTGCATGTGTGTACTGCCTCTCTAGACTGTGCAGTACACACATGCATCAAGGGCAAATATGCTGCCATATCACCGACTACGTTCATGTCAATGGACACGACAGAACCATTACTGTAATTTTAGCCAAGCACTGTATAAAGCTCCCTGATGATGGATCCCTTGTGACCCGAAACATGTTGGAGCACTTTTAAATATTTTAAAATATTTTTTAATAATTCTAATTATATATACGAATTACATATTTGTGCATCTGTTGGATAATAAAGTGTTTTAATCGTCATAGAGTGTACTTACACAAAACTAGTTATAGCCTACTACACACCTAGTCTATATAGTATAGCCTATTGCTGCTAGGCTACAAACTTGTACAGCATGTTACTGTGCTGAATACTGTAGGCAATTGTAACACAGTGGTAAGTATTATAATGTTATAATCTTATGGGAGCAGCGTCGTATATGCGGTCCGCCATTGACTGAAATGTCCGTATGTGGCGTATGACTGTACCAACATGGTAGGTAGATAAACTTCTTTGTATTTTGGTCTGATGGCAATAATTAATGAACCAGTGGAGCTAAGCAAGTACAATGTGACACATGGAAAGATCACAATCACATCAAAATCTGACATAAGAAATGCTGTTTGTAAGTCCACAAACATAAACGTGGTAATTATGTGTAACTTTGGGGTTATGGTAAAAAAAATTTATGTAATAAAATAAAAGTATCAGATAATGATAAAGTGATAAACATGTTTGACAAGGGATCTAAGCAAGAAAGTAGGTTAACCAGAATGCGCTAGGAACCTCTCACTTCGAAATGGGGAATCAATATTCAATTTTTCCCTCTTCCAAGTGTCCAGACCAGCTCTGCAGCCCACCTAGCCCCTATCTAATGAACATTTGTGTCTCTGTCACCGAACAAAAGGCAAACTGGATGCAAAGCTTGCCAGTCAAATGCATCTAGTGCCATGGTAAAGAATTCATGCAGCTATATTAAAAAAGCACAGGGACAAATTTATATTCTTATAATAAAACCAACGAGATGCACCAATTTCTCAAATTTATTTTTGGAATAGAACTCTACATTTTTCAGACACTATCTCTGTCCATCGTCAGGAGTCTAGCACTGTACACACAGCAATAGGTATAGGTTATGCTGACTGCTTGCTAGTGGGATCAGGATGGAACCAGTTCCATCCTGATCGCACTAGAAAGCAGTCGGCATAAACTGTATGACACATACCTATTGTTGTGTGTACAGTGCTAGACTCCTGATGATGGACAGAGATACTGTCTGAAACATGTAGAGTCCTATTCCAAAAATAAATTTGAGAAATTAGTGCATCTCATTGGTTTTATTATAGAAATATACCACAATGCACGGTCCTCAGAATGTCAAATTGGACACAGGTATCTTTATAAATTCCCAAACACAAACAGAAATGTTAACTTCCAAACTTTAATGAAAAAATGAAACATTCATCATTAAACAACAAATGTACCTCCTTGCTCATTTCCTGTTCTTCTGTTTTATCCACTTCTCGGCTCTCTTTTGCAAGGGTTATTCTCTTTGCTCTGGCCACAGACTTACGAGACGCACGCCAAATGCTTTGGGAGAGTATCTATGATAAATACAAGCATTAATTTACTACCGAAATACATTACAAACGACAATCAAAAATTGTCTACTGATCTATAGGTCCGGTGTCCAGCTGCACTTGGGTTCAAACACTGCACTTGCCAATCATTCACATTCTTACTCTTATTCTAGTTGGTCTTAGGATAGTATTCTACCACCAACGCCTGACAAGTATTAACCATGAAACTCCAGAAGATGAAGGGTGCAAAAAGACGTATGTCTCGACGAGAACTGTGAGGCAACACTGTCCAGCAGCCTGTCCTGACATTCCCTGAGGTCTGACTTCACACAAATTGTGCACTCAACTTCTTGAATCGCCATGATTTGCTATCAGCACTAAGAACAGAGATCAGCTGACACCCAGCTGGGCACAACACCACCGATACTGAGCAGAGGTGAGTGGATGGGTGCACCACGCCCAAAATTATGAACTAGCAATGAAATAAAAAAAACTTTACATACGCAGTATAGCACCACAGAAAGTGCAACACATCTTTCAGTACCAAACTACTGTCCAGCAACAACCATCTTCACCTGAGAGCCACCAATTCAACCTGAAACAATTATGGTCACTCCACAACATAAATAAAAGCAACTTATCTAGACCATAACAGGTGTTTAAAATGCTGACACGTACAAGCACAACTTCTACTGCACTTGAACATTTTGAGTGTGATGTAGAAAATATCTGTATAAGTAAATTATAAAATTGCTCTCTGGATGTCCACATCTCTTCAGCATGTACTAGTTTCAAGCAGTTTACTGTTCAAACCAGCCCATTAATAACAGTGTAAGACTCTACCAAGTTTACTATCTTCACCACCTTTCAATGGCAGACAGACAGTAACTCTACACATGCATCTCCTTCTTCTGTAAAAGCTCCCCTTACACTTTTTCTTTTGGCACTGACCTTTGCTCTCCAATCAGGGACTCAAGGTCCTATTATTTGGATTTCCAATGGGGAAAATGTCAGAACTGTTTGGTCTGGCTATTTTTCTAAAATCGTTTTGGCTGAGGCTCTGTCCTAGAGAACAGCAAGACATGGCACCATTCAACATGTGTGACACTTCATTTTCTGGAGAAAATATTTATCTTTCTCTCCCTCGTGGGTGATACCCAGCCACAGAGGAACCAAATTTATTTTGGCTGAGCCTAATTTCACTTCTTTTTGAGGGGGTAAACTCCCAAATATTGTAATTTTATACTGGGGACATACATTTTTGTTCATGCGCACTGATCTTCTGTTTTTGGTATACAATGCGCTACTCGTGGTATTTATCACCTGATTCATGCTTCTGTCTAGAATTAACACAGGCACAAAATCACAAATCATCACCCAGCACTGTCCAAAGCCAAAGTGTAGGCACATGCTAAACCCAAAAAACAAAGTACAGTCACTCCTTGTCCATCAAAATACGCCTTACATACCAACAAGGGCTGTTTCTGCACGGAATATGGGCCAATGTAACTTTTTAGCACCATTTATTTTATATCATGGAGAATTACACACAGGTTTTGAGAATTCAAAACCAGTTACCCTGATGAAACAATTGCACACAAATAAACCCAAGCTTCATACACGAAAAACATTACATGAGAGTCATGTCCACTGTCATGCACCGACTACAGAAACCAACAGCAAAGTACATGCCTCCTAGCTGGACCATCTGTGCCTGAATATTTTAACAATTTATTTAACTATGACTTTTTGAAATGCTGCTTCTTTATGGGCCTGCTGCATATTACACTAATCAAGTACAAAATTTACTGAAGTCAATTTGACCATACAAAACATTCAATTATGGATGCTGGAACAGCTCTGTAAGAAAGGACATGGTAAAAAAACATACAACCAAGGTTCCAAATATGCTACAGGCAGGACTGTTCTCTACCACCCATCCTTACAGCTTTTGGGACTCACTGAACCAATGGTAATGTTTACCGTTCACGACTGCCACAGCCAAGGTCTAAAATTCCTGGCAATTTTAATGTCAACTACAAGCATTTACACAGGTTGTGTCAATATGAGACTTGCTGCTCAATACTTCGAGCCCTTAGATACTGAGTCAAATTAATAGGCTTCTTCATGGCCGCAGAGATAACAAAGATGCAGCAGATGAACATTATAAAACATACATGTGCATAACTACAGCCTTGGTACTATATGTTTCTTTTCATACTCACATACTATTGCATACAAAGAACCTTCACACTTACAAATTCCTAGCATATCAACTTACATTATTTGGTAAATTGGTAGAGATACCAATTTCTTGGCTTGTGGAACCAGACTCAGCAGCAAAGGCAGCAGCAGCAGCAGCAGCAGCAGCAGTGGCAGCAGCCTTCGACATAGCCCTGGTTTTTGTTCGTGTAACTCTCGTCTGCTCTGGTTCCACTGTTTGTTCTGTAGACTCTTCGCTTACAGTATGTAATTTTTCAAATGTGGCCATCCACCCTCGGACAGTTTCACAGCCATGTGGCCTAAGCAAAACAACAGTTTCTTTGAACACTAAATTCTGTGCACAAATGGCAAATTGAAGTTCAAGTACACTATATCGTGGACCATAATTTCCAAAAAGAAATTCAAAAAGGAATATTAAGAAGATACCATGTCACAACATGTGAAATACAAAAGGACAGAAGAACTGAACTACAAAATCTCACTACAAAAGACAAGAGACTAAGTTAGTAATATTCCCTACACATACATTTTTTTAAGATGTGGGCTTATATTTCATACAATTTTATACACTACATTTCAACAATGTAAAAAAAATATGATTGTAAACAGGGGGCCCCAGTGGATTTTATCTTGCTACATCTTCCTTTGTGAGATTTTTGCACTGACATGCCAGATGACGTCCTCAGAAAGGGCTGAGGCAAGTAGCATACTTGTGAAGGTGCAACTTGATTTTAAATAAACCTGCATTGTTTGATGGAATAAGTGTAGTTTATTTGGTAGTTAACACAACAGGATGGCTTCCATACAAACTGGGTTCAAGTTTTTAATTTATGTACAATTCTACTAATTTTACAAACAGCAGTCAGCCAAACTGCGTGATAAGTATAGCTATGATGTAAACTGACATGATACAGTCCCTTCATTCAATGGTCCCCATTTGTGCATGGATCTTGGCATGAAAAACAGATTCCAGTTTATTCATGACTTCATTAAACTGGCTACGAATTTTCATTCATTCAATAATGCAAAACTTAAGACATGGATGAAATTCAGCAGTGTAGCAATGCTGAATCTTCCATAAGAGTAAAGTTATCATCATATAAATTAAAACAAAATCTTCAAAAACATCAAATCTGCAACTGAAGATAACCAATTTTTTTATTCCTTTGTGCAAAATCATTATAATATGAAGAAATACATCAAAGTGTTAACCAACCAAATGCCCACATTTGAACTGGAATGCCTCAAAAAGATAAAAATTTGCAGAAATCAATCTATTCTTTTAGTAGTTTGATAAAAGTAAAGTCATCCATGGAAGTAGGAACGAAAGAGATCTGTTACAAGAAATACATCACTTCTAGTTTTGAACACGTTCTGTTACTGCGCCAAGTTTCAAGTTTACAATGAGTACCACAGCTGTAACATAGTCTTGGGGACTATGCAATGAAAAGAAACTTCAGAACAAGATAGCCAGATTGTAACTCCTTGCTGAGGAGTAGATCAAACATATTATAAAACACATATCTTGAAGGATGTAGGCTTCATATGTGACAGTCCTTACGTGCTCAGAGACATAACAGAAATACTCCACGTATATGAGTTACAAGTCATGTAAGTCATAGCACACAGAATAAGACAGTTACATTAAAGATAACCACATTCTGCACAAAACATATATACACATATATAGTACAGGCACAATGAATTTCAAAGGTACAGTAGTTCCTCTGTAATCCAGAATGGGGGCAGGAGGCAACCACCAATAGGAAGCTGCATGGCATAGGTAACATAAAAACATCATCACTAGAAGCTGATGTATAACTCCTTGAAACATAAATACTGTACAAAACAGTGCCTTACTACTACTACTACTACTACAAACAGCAGACTACATACCGTATGAAATGTGTGGAATTTTGCAGCCCAACCAATTTCTTTGTTGGAGAACTCTTAAGTGCAGTTGTCGAATGAGATATAACACACTGTTTAGGAGCTATGTCATTTGACACATTTTGGTCAACAACCTTAGCACAGATACTGTTCTGTGAAGTTTCTGTATGCATTACTTTTGGTCCAGTTTTGTCAACTTCAATGACAGGTACTTCTTTGTCTGACATGTTCTGTTCAATGGCACTTTTATGCACTTCATTACTGATATTTTTTGTGCCACTGGAACAGGACTCAGTCTTATCTTCTGTACAAACAATCACACTTTTTGGTGTGGTTTTATTATTCTCTTTTATGTCACTACCAGTATCAGGATGAGAATGAATATGGGTTTCATTGGTTCGTGGTTCATCACACGCAACTGCATCAACTAGATCAACCAAATCAACCTCATGAGCACATGAAACACGAACAGAAATGCTGGGCCGCACACCCTCAAAAGGCTGTACTGGCACTTCGTTAGGGATGTCAGTAAGATCGTCATGTGTTTCCATCGCAGCAGATGCCACTGGGGCATTATCTGTAACTGATTTCTGTCTTTCTTCCTGCATTGGAAGACAATCATCATAAACAGATGATGTAACATGGTCTGGACTGTATATCATTATTTCCTCTTCATTAGTTTTGATCTTCTTTGTTTCTAGGTTGTTAATCTCTTGTGCCTTATTGATAGATGTGTTTTCATGTTGTTCATCTGATGGCAGTACCAACTGCTCCTGCTCTAACCGTCTACTCTTACGTGGCTGCTCAACTTCCTCTACTGTTTCATGTGAAGACAACCGTTTTATCTTTTGCATCTCTCCGGTAAATTCACTGTCAGGAGGCTGACGCATTTTTGAATTGAGAGTCATGTTTAACTGACCCTTTATTTTTGCGCCAGCAGCCTGTAACAGAATGAAACAAATGCTGCATTCAGAAAATGAAATATTTCGCTTAAAAAAAGTGTATCAAAATTGTTGGCATATTTCATTGAGTCACAGCAGACCAGTTATTACATACATTGTGGTTAAAATGCCAAAACAACATTTACACTTGGCAAAGGTTAGCTATTAAGCATTCTTGACATCATGCCCATAAAAGACATCACATCTATCCATCAGAACATTTCATCTGTGAAACAAATTAATACTTTTGTATTGGAGCAACTTCCAATAAGTCAAGGGGGACCAGCAGCCTGCTTCTCACAAGTCACATTACTGCAAGTCTTAACTTCAGAACACTATGGCTGTTGCATGTATGCAGTTTCTGGAAAAATAAAATTAAACTTCAATTCCTCTTCACATTTACTTATACAGGAAGCCATTTTGTATGAGAAAAGTCATGGACCAAGACTTCAAAAATTTCAATCAAATTTTAAAATCTCAGTCAACACATACTAAAATTTAACATTCTTCTCATACACACCTAATGCATACAGACTGCCACTCAATATAAAATAAAACGTGTACTGATCTTATACATGTATTCAAACAAGTCTCAATGTAATGTATTTTTAATCTATTTCTTCCTCCTCCCTTCCCCATGGTGCAACAGCCAACAGTGGGCCAGAGCCTTCTCAATATGGAGGCTTCATGATTACACAGATAATCAAATATAAGGAAGAAAAATTTAACATCATGCAGGATAGAACAGGGAAGACCCCCCCCCCCCAAAAAAAAAAAATTTAGGCTCAGAAAGCAGTAGTGAATGGCAGGAACATGGAAGTGACAAATGCTGCAGGGAACTGTAAACACTAAAAACACAAGAGAATTTACAAAAGCCGATGTCACTGAATTCTAGAAACACCGTGTCACAGATTTTGTCATAATAAATACAGGTAAAACTACACACAGCAGGATAAATAGGCAAAGTTCTCCCAGTACATAAAAAATTACCATGCTTGTCATTTTAGGCATAACCTCCCCCCACCCCCATAAACAGTCAGGAGGAAGAGAAACAATTCTGTTGTACCAGTACCAGTACATATATGTCGTACTCGCAGATTCACACCACCTGTTACTTGCTACAATTACGCTACTGCATCACCAAACTGATGAAGAAGAACAGATGTGATGGGTTTCCCACATTAGTTTCCATTTTACATACAGATGACCTTACTTCTTACTCCATGGTGCAGAGTCCTTCTTGAGAAGCTAACTGGTTTGCAGCTAGTCAAGAAATTCCCCGCATTTCACGGAACCTGAAGGTTCATTACTGCACTCACAAGTGTCCGCCAATTATCTCTATCCTGGGCCAGCTCAATCCAGTCCATATACCCACATCCCACCTGGAGATCCAACCTAATATTATCCATCCATCTACACCTAGGTCTCCCCAGTGGTCTCTTTCCCTCCGGTTTCCCCACTAAGACCCTATACACCCGCCTCTCCTCACCCATATGTGCCACATGCCCAGCCCATCTCATTCTTCTCAATTTTATCACCTGCACAATATTGGGTGAGGAGAACAAATCATTTAGCTCCTTGTTATGCAGTCTCCTCCATTCCCCTGTTACCTCGTCCCTCCTAGGTCCAAATATTCTCCTCAACACCATGTACATACAGATGACCACACTCTAAAATTGAATTGTTGTACAAGATTAAAGGAACACACAACAGATTATGCCAACACTTAGTGGTCCACTAAAAATACCATCTTTTGTCATTAGCTCACCTTAGATGCTTGTCTTTTGCTCCTTTTATTCAGAACAGGGCTGATCACTTCTACACTCTGATTCACAGTGCGTGCACGAGTACTGCGAGTAATCCTGGTATCAAACCAGGTGCTGGGGCTGACCACATTTTGTGAGGAACATTCAATATGAAGCTCACCTGGGTGGGAGAGAAAACATGCACATACAACCGCAGCACATATATCAGCACCACGTGTGTTAAAAAAAAATTGCCCCCATGAATCAATTTCCTTGCACCCAATCTTCCCTAACTTTACTATATTTTACTGGCCTCAACTCAGCAATGGACTACTTAACACAAGCTCGAAATATGTACACTTTTACCACCCTAGGCAAGTGCTGTATTTTTTCGACACTAATACAATAATCATCATCACCTTAAACTATGGTTGCCAACCCAACACTACCAGCAACTTTAACCTTCTAAAGCCAACTGGTTATGTGATGCACCAACAAGTTTAACATTCAACAACTGTACGCTTTGCCCACATTGTATTTATGTGTTTTGTATTTATATTAGAACAAACAGTGACTTGTGCCACTTACACCACAAACTGATTGGTTTTTATAACTGAGATGAAAAGCGTTCACAGCACGGTATGGACTGGGTCTTTAAATAAAGCAGTTTGATCTTTGTCTTTAAAGGGTTAACAGCCACATTCTTGTATGACGGAGGTTAAACATACACCATGTATCCTTCAACCTTCATTCCCATATCATCTTCCCTCAAGCATCATTCATTTCTTCTGGCGCCAAAAAATCACTCATATAACCAAAGCATAATTACACTGGACAAATCATTCAAGTGCCACTTTCCTGTGTTGGCCACTCAGAATTCTTGGTCCTGACCCACAATATTCCCAGAATGATTATTTCTGCAAAAAAAAAAATGTAACAAAGGCAACATGATGTTTTTGGAATCCACAGTAGCAGTAACTTACCTATACCAGCCAACTATAAATGATGGTTGAGCAGTGGGATGAAGGGGGAGGTAGCAAACCTGCGAACTACTACTTAGTAACACCAGATCTGTTTCACATCATTCAGTTCACTTCCCCGTGAATTCAACAATTCTAAGTTGTGTGATTTTGTGTTTTTATTCCAATTATTTATTATATGTGCTGATCATGGTCAGAAAATCATTGAAACCACATTGTTTTAAAAATGTGAAATATTATAGAAAAAAAAATGCATGGATGACAACCAATTTCACGGCAATTTCAAGTTTACTGGATGCCTTGACTGAAGTGTAAGGTAGAAACACGATGCAGTTGGTGCTCCTTAAGAAGCTACAAAATCACATTCTTACATGCACATGACTCACAGTTGTAACAAACAGAACATTTGGAACTCGGAATTGGCACTGTTCTGCCCGAAACATAAGGTTTCGAAATAAAACAGTTGTCAGTTCCAGATTTCTTTGGAAAAAATTTATTTGTGCGCAGGTATTAACGTAACTTTTTATTTGTTTATGATTTCTGTAGCCTTTAAGTTCAAATGTAATTTTTTTTTGAGTTCCTGCCACATTTAACGTTCTTCCCACAAATGTCATTTTCCTGCATTTATCATTCACTCTCCATGGTCCCTTCAGAAAAAATAGCTCAAGATTTCTCTGTACTACACACTGCATCTACCAGACCTCATGCCACAGCTGTTTCTTCCTTTCTTTATATATGCAGAGACGCCATATCAACCATACTGCGTACACCAAGGCTACTGTTACAATTCCCCCCCTCCAAAGTATTTTTGGTTGTGCCATTATTGTAGGTATTGAAATGATATTTATGCACAAAGTTACTTATATAATTGCATTTTAAAGTTACATTTTTTTCATCTTTGTGATTAAGATTTAAGAACTACTTGAAGCTGTTCATGGGGATGCACAAAGTAACAAATCGCCATGGTTATGGGGTACATTGTTACACTGCATGGGGTTCATTATCACATTATTTTGTAGCAGCAATATGCAGGAACTGTAAGTCTGTAAACGTGTAACACTACCACCGGGTTTACACCCAATTGCAGTTAAATATATCATTAATTCATTGTTAACATGTTTAATGCAGAGTTATCATATCATTGGGAGCTGGCATATAATACAAGTGGGAAGCAGTCAAAATATAATTTTCAAGGTTCGATTCATCTGCATCAGAGAATATTTTGATGTGATCGTTTATATCCAATATTGGGAACTAACAACTGCTCTGATTCTGCAATACAGACAGAATGAAATGCAAAATGGTTCTAATGTTAAAATTATGAAACAAGAGCTTTACATGAATTAAGAAATTTTTGAGGATAATACTCAATTCACTGTCCATCCGTTCCTTGATAAGTAAATTTTAAAATAAACAAAGTTTTAAAAGGCATAAAGTCATATTTGTACTTTATCTGAATAGATAAATTCACTTGAGTGTCTTTTTCACCTGGTGACTCGAGCATTCATAAGCAGCCCCCTGTCCCAAATGATAAGTGCCAATTCATAAGCATAACCCTGCAGTCCACATGTGACACTAGATAAAAAGCAGACAAAATGTCTGCTGACTCTTGTGGGTCAGTCTACAAAGAAAACATTCTGTATGAACTAGCAGACACATTTCAGTGCTGTATTCTTGCAGGAAAAAACTCATATAATTTGAAAAGAAACGAACCTTATGAACACGAGACCTTTGCAAAGCAAGAGCTATTGAGCAAGTACCAGGGGTGTGGCAATTAACTACACGACATGTGTGTAGCAAGGATCCAAAGAGTTAATTATTACTTCTAAAATAACTATAAGGACTCTATATCACTTACCAAAACTTCCTTGTTAAGTTTCTATAGTAAAACCAACCAGATGCACCAGTGTATCAAATTTATTTCATTTTGGAAATGATACTCTACATGTTTCGGACGGTCTTTCCGTCCATCATCAGGAGTTCAAGACTGTGCATACATCAACAGTTGGTTTTACTATAGAAATAATATAACGATGCACGGTCCTATGAACGTCAAATATTCTTGTCAAGCTTTTTTACAAAATCTCTGCAGTGTCATAATTGAATACTTCCCAGAAGCTTTTCACAGACTTATAGCCAAGACTTCTACTTCTGCTTCCATATATGTTATTATAGGTGTTATGCCTCACTTTCTTTTCCTATTGTACATTCTCAACATTGCTGCCTATACCAAATTGTAAGACTTTGTAACAGCAGGGCTAGTAACAACTAGCCCCTGGGTAGTTGTAACAAATGACCCCTTGTTATGCCATTTTGTTTCACAACAATAGAACAAAGACGTGTTGTACAAATTCCCAAATATGACAGGAAAATACCTGGATTTCAGTTTCTCAGATGCCAGAAATACCGTTTGTCACACTTAGCATAATTCCTGGCTATAAAAAGAAGACCCAAAACGAAAATAATTACTCAAAGACAAAACATTTCTCATGCCCACATGGAACAGCCAACTGCAGACAGACTGTCAATTGGGGACAGAAGGAGACCCTGTGTACCTTCCATCTGGTACAGCTGGCAGTTGTTTTAAAATTTCAACATAATAACTAGGCTTGTGAAACAACAAAAAAAGGTATTAAGAAGTTCCACATATTCTAGAAATTTACATCATAGAGGTGAACAGTCAACTTTTTGACTTCTTTATACATGCAGCAAAAAACACAGGGTACCTACTGAATAACAGGCTAGAGCTCCCCACAGAAAATCTGGCAGTGATGACCGTAAACAATGTGTCATAAATTGTACGCACCACACAAAATCACTGACATGTTCACTGTTATTCTTGTCATATTTTAATGAAAGTTAAACTTTCTCGAATGAATTTTTAAAAATAAGACATAAAATTTCCATCCAGTGGGAGAAGAACTGTTCCATGCAGACAGACACAGACAAAAGGGAACGAAGCTAACAGTAACTTCTCGCAATTCTGCAAATGCACCTTAAAATGCAGGGTAAACCCACTGCAATTGCAAGAGATGAAAGAAAACCTTTGAAGACAAACTGCTAATATTTCAAGACAAGAGCTTTGTCACATATCAAGAAATATTTTTGCCTGTTGCAAGGCCCACTCAGAAGCTGCTAGACGTCAGCACTTCGTAACTCTACAGAATAAGGTGTTACACTGGACAGATTCTAAATTCCTGGAAGATGTGGGCTTTGTGTGTGATGAAGCTCACACAACAGGTGTCATGCTCCAGTGAAAGGCTAAAGACACATGCTGCATTGTATAATTCTGACTTACTGTGTTCAGGAATGGTTTCCACCATACGCTTCTTCCGCATGTTCCTCTTGACAGTGGGAGTCTTTGGTAGGAGTATACTTGATTGTGATGTGTATTTAATAATCTCTGTACAAATATCTGAAAGCCACTGCATATTCTCCTGAAAACAAACACTCCACATGATAAACATCAAGCAGTACATCTGCAATTATTGCCAACATTTGTACCTGACTTTCCAAAAATGGAGTGGTATTCACGCAACTGAAACATTAAGCAGATATGATACTGAAAGAAGGCTGAAAGTAAACTATTTATGCGAGCAATTATAAAATTCACTTGAAATTCATACAGATTGCATGCTAAGACAAATGCGTCTCCAAACATTCATCTCTATAAGTCTAGTTCTGAGGGTATACTTGACAAAACTAAACTTGCTGATAAAAATTTACCAGACTGAACTCCCCCCCCCCCCCCCCCACACCCCCCCCCCCCCACCCCACCACCCCAACCCAACACACAC
>Ga0136643_10002744_pt1 | contig 23179 bp, 13 predicted proteins | sample TergutLab28metaG_FD_96883 | JGI IMG/M metagenome (GOLD analysis project Ga0136643, IMG submission 96883) | Labiotermes labralis P1 segment gut microbial communities from Petit-Saut dam, French Guiana - Lab288 P1 (version 3) (version 3) | ecosystem: Host-associated > Arthropoda: Insects >... | reverse complement strand
CAATAACTCACCAAGTAGTCGCAAGCTCCTGAAGATGGATGTATTAACATCCGAAACATGTTGAGCAGTAAATTGACATAATAAAGCAAGTGTCATCAAGTTGGTCTACCTTTATTCAATTATCAAGACGATGCACGGTCCAATACGCAAAAAATACTATTATTGATCTATAATAGTTAAACAACAAAGACACATAATTTCTACTAACTCAGTTATATTACATCAAAACCTTAACTATCCTTACATATTTCGATGTCAGTTGGGATCATCAGCAGGGAACACGTACGCCAAACGATCTTGTACACAACATTGTTATGCATATTTTGTACAAGGCCACTTGACATACGTGCTCTCTGCTGATGATTCCAATTGGGATCGAAACATGTAGTGGTCGTTAAGGTTTAAATGTAATATAGCTGAGTAAGTACAAAAATTGTGCATTTATTGATTAACTATTATAGATTAATCACTGAAAATGCACGAAAAGAATAACATTATTATTATTATTATTATTATATACTGATTATTGGAATACCTAACTGTAAATTTCCTAGCAACAATGGGTTTTGTGACGTGTGACACAGTAACACACGCTCATCACTGTAATCTTATAGGTGTGTACCAAGAGGATATTATCAATAAATTTTTTCACTCACAGTTTCAGTTAGCAAACAACAGAATTATACAAATTGAACGTATTCGCTGCGTCCAACGAATTTACACTTCAGTCACACAACACTTCTAAAGAGGACATTGAAATGTACGATAGCACATTCCCTCTGCCAAAACATATTTTAATGACAGCTAGGACGTTGCTTGAGTTCTTATGGTTGCAAACCTTCACTGCTAAACTTATTTTGCCAGACTGGAAGCAGTTAGCCCAGCAACTCGCAGTAAGTATTGCACCTCAACGAAATGTTTCGTTTTTGTCTTAAATATCTGGCAGGAAAATTCTACTTTTGTTGCTTCATATTATTTTAGTTACGTAAGGCCTGTCGGACTATAAAAAATTTCTTATAATAATCTCATCAAAGGGACGATTATTGGAAAAAGGACTGATATGAAACGTGTTTGTCTTTCATTTTCTCTACAATTGTACCTGAAACCTTTCTCAAACCAAGAAGAATTCAGCGAGATGTTAAAAATTTTCTTCATCTAAAGCGCCTGTTTTTCTATATTAATAAAAATTGAATTTTCTGGATAAATTTTAGTAAAAATCCAAACACAAAATTTTATGACACTCCTCCAAGCAGGATCCGAATTGTTTCAAGCAGACAGATAGATAGACAGGCAGACAAACTTAAAATGAAGCGAAAAGTTGTTCTTCGCAAATATCGCGAAAGCGCGGAACAGCAGGAGAGTGAAATAAGCCTAAAAACATGCTGCATAATATTATCGTAAGTCGCCGATAAATGTTTGGTAAAAAAGTTCAAGCAATCCCATTGCAGACCTCGACAGACCTTGAGGGTTCCATGAGGCTGAGGTTCCCAGATTTCAAGACAATCGGCACACGAATGTGGTAAATTTGTCAGCCCTACGCACCAGCCGCCTTTACCCCAGGAAATATTCCTGGTACTCATTTCTGTTAGAGACTGAGTCAACCCATAGTGCGGCCGGAAGGATTACGTCAATAAAAATTTCCAATGACACTATCGGGAATCGAATCCGCGACCTTCCGACTTGTAGCGCAGTACCTCAACCAACTGCGACACCGCGTACCCCCGACAAATGTCTGATTCTTGGATTATTTAACGACTCCTTTAAAAGATAAGTTATACATTGTCGGAAGTCATTATAAATATGAGCGACTAGTTGTAAAGAATATGGAGGGACTCAGCCTTCAAACATTTTAAGACCCTTCCTAGTTGTTGCAAGGGGATGTGAGGACAATCATGGCCACACCACATCGCCCAACGATATCATAGGAATTAATCTCTTTCCTCACGGAACAAACAAACTGCTCGTACCATAGACCTACGTTTCAAAGATAAACATAAACGTAACACAGGTAGCAGGTAAATTCCCCCTCCCCTCCCCCCGTTAATCAAGCGCCATAACTTAGAAACAAACGCAGCTGTGACACTGGATGATGAAGAATGATAGCGCCTCGCTGCCATACTCACAAGTTGGTCTGGATACTGTAAAGATAAAAAATTATCTTACCTCTATCGGGGATCGAACCCCGACCTGGGGAGAGTGATCAACCCCTCAATTCGTGCCTGACCAAGAATGTCAGTAATTTTCAAATTGTGTTACCCGCTGTAAGACATTCGTTCCACCGTCCGCTATTCTGCATGCTAGTGAATAGTATCATTCAGGGTAAGGAACATCCCACTACAGGCCTACACGTATATCCTCGACCACCCAGAAAGATACATTTAATGCTTGCGAACATCCAAGTTCGGATTAGATGTTTTCCTTAGCCTGCACCATACAATAGATCAAGAGATTAAATTAGGTCCCTCTGCGAGATATAAAAATAATATGAGTAACAGATAAACATCGGGTATTGACTGATCAAGAAGAAGAATGCGAGACATTTTAATGTAATGTCAGCCAGAAGTGTAAATATAAACGAAACAGGTCTCTCTCTCACACTACAACCATAAAATAAATTTTAATTTAGCTTAGAATTTCATCATTAAAATGACAGGTGACCAATAAAGAAGTCCTTGTATTCCCCTTGATTATGGATGGATCCAGAATGTGTCCATTACACTGTGGCTGTTGTGGCAGTACGAGGTGCCTTACTACTGCAGCATGTTGTAGCAGTGGGGTGAGGCTGGGTTCATTGGTACTGCAGCATGATGTAGCAGTGGGGTGAGGCTGGGTTCATTGGTACTGCAGCATGTTGTAGCAGTGGGGTGAGGCTGGGTTCATTGGTACTGCAGCATGTTGTAGCAGTGGGGTGAGGCTGGTTTCATTGGTACTGCAGCATGTTGTAGCAGTGGGTTGAGGCTGGGTTCATTGTAGCAGTGGCGTGAGGCTGAGTCAATTGGTACTGCAGCAGGTTGTATCAGTGGGGTGAGGCTGGGTTCATTGGTAATGCAGCATGTTGTAGCAGTGGGGTGAGGCTGGGTTCATTGGTACTGCAGCATGTTGTAGCAGTGGGGTGAGGCTGGGTTCATTGTAGCAGTGGCGTGAGGCTGAGAACATTGGCACCGCAGCATATTATAGCGTTGTAACAGTGGAGTGAGGCTGAGTCCACTGGTACTGCAGCAGGTTGTAGCATGCGTTGAGGCTGCGTCCATTGGTACTGCAGCATGTTGTAGCAGTGCGGTGAGGCTGGGTTCATTGGTACTGCAGCATGTTGTAGCAGTGGGGTGAGGCTGGGTTCATTGTAGCAGTGGGGTGAGGCTGAGAACATTGGCACCGCAGCATATTGTAGCGTTGTAACAGTGGAGTGAGGCTGAGTCCACTGGTACTGCAGCAGGTTGTAGCAGTGCGTTGAGGCTGCGTCCATTGGTACTGCAGCATGTTGTAGCAGTGGGGTGAGGCTAAGCCCCGTTTTACTTAGCCTACTGGAACTGGAAGGCGGTATTAAATCTCTTCGTGCTGGCCCTGTTTGTAGCAGTAGATTAAAACTGAGTGCCTTGGTTCTGGACCAAGCGTAGCAACAGTCTCAGACGGAATCCCTTGATAGTATGGCCTGTTGTAGCAGCATTCTGTGTACAGGACAAGAGGTATGTGTCAAATTGAAATTATACCGAGTTCCTTAATACTGCGAGCGTAAAATGCTTATTGTATTAGGCCCGATGGTAAATAATATGGACAGGCTCTTAGGGCTCCAGGAGGTTGAGGCTCCCAGAATTTCTAGACAATTGGTACATGAAGGTGGTAAAGTTGTCAGCCCTACGAACCGGCCGCCTTTACCCCCACGAGAAATTCCTGATGCTAATTTTTGTTACAGGCCGTGTCCATCCCAGGGCCATATTGCGTCCGGAAGGATTAGGTTATTGAAAAACCTCAATGAACCCGCACTCTCCAAGCTTCCAGCGCAGTATGGATCATAGGCAACCGTACAATAGCTCGGAAGGTCAGTTACAGGATTTTCATCACGGAAGTACGGGTTCCCTCCCAGGTCTTTCTAGATGGTATTCGTGGAGGACTAACTGTCACAGAAGAAAGTTATTCTCCTTGCAATTCTGCTTTCCCTACTAAATACAATTCCAATAATCCACCGAGACCCCATATTAATTCATGTTATTATTCAGGGGATGGACAATGACCCTGCTACAGCCTGCGGTTCCAAAGAATCATAACGTCACCACGCAGTACGCATCAGGTATCTGGCACGGGACATTGTTAAAACGATATTTAGCAGGAAAATCCAAGTGTTCTCTGAGAAACCAATGACAATTTCACATCATGCCACAACTGCACATCGACTAATCTGGAACTGTACCCGGGACTGCGCTTTCAGAAGCCGGTAATTATAGCCGCGGACACACCAAATGAAGTTATAGTGAAACGTAAGGTTGTCAGACGCAGGACCCACGTAGCGAAGTCAAGGCTTCTCTCCACAACAAATGGAAACGTCACTGGTCCCACACTCTCTCGCCACTGCATTTCGCGTTGTTTTTCGCTTGGTGTGAAAGGAAACTGAAAAAGCATTTGGAATAAGTGTCAGTTCACACCTATAAACGCATAGTGTGAATTTCTTTTAAAGTTCTATTTATTATTGTTTCATGCTTCATTAATCTGAAAATTGAAAATTGGACGTCATAAACCTGACAGCGGAGAATAAGCCCATGTTTCACTCTCTGCGTCCGTGGCTACAAACACCTGACTGACACGCAAGCCTATAGACGGAGTCTGTGTTGGCAGTACTAGAAAGCTGAACTCTGCTAACGCCAACTCCACCACCAGACAAGATCGTAAGCCAGTTCCATCCAGCTCTCACACTTGCAACTTATTTTTCTAAACCTGAAACATTTTTTAAAGCTTAGTACCTGCCACAGAAGGCTCCATTTAGATGTGAAAATAAACTATCCCTTCGCCCGCCCACCCAAGCTGTATATCGACATTTGCGGCCCGTCAGAAGCCGTTTCCGCCATCCGTCACCGAACAGAATCAGCTTTCAGTCAATGTGTGGTCATAAGTAAATGACTATTAGGTCATTAAGGTTTGGCGCACTTCATACCAACGTGGAAATAACAAAGAAAAAATACCCCTTTCCTGTCCGAAGTCACCCCACGTAGAACGCCGGCATTCCTACTTAATGAATAATCATGGATTCTGGAATAAGAAAATTTCAGTTTTCATCACCTATAAGAATTACAGGTAGACTATTAGAAACAATTAAATTTACGAACACTTTGTGCACTTCGATTTGTTTAATACAGCCACAAGCGATACACAACAAAATTAGTTCGCCCTGCTTAATCATAAATAAAATATTCAATAGCGCTTCCTATCTAACTTTGATCCTCTGAAGTATGAAGGTCCTCTACGTAATAGTCTGTACCTTACAAAAACACACGGAGTCTTCATTACAAATACCAAATTGGTTAATGCCGTTTATGAAAGTAATTGTTTTTTATTTGAAGAACGACACCGAAACTAGGAGTGAAAATGTGTGACAAGAAGTTGAGTTTCTGAACTTGACAACAGGATGCACATACAATAAAGGACACAACGCACTAAATCCGTAACAGTAAAGGTGAAGTGATCCCGTCACAGGCCCTCTGTGGCCCAGAGGGTGGGTAGAGGTATAGCCCTACTCTTCCATGACCGCGGCACTAGAAGGGGGTGAGTGGTCAGCAGCACGTCCCGGCTGCACTTTACCCCTGAGAAAGACCCGGTACCCATTGTACAGGAGGTTGGGTGGGCCCCAGGGCCGGTCTCGACGGACGGTAAAATCTCATCCCCACCGGGACTCGATCCTGGACCGTCTAGTCCGTAGTCAGTCGCTATACCGACTGAGCTACCCGGCCCAAAAATCCGTAACAATATTTCCTGTTTAAGATTGATAAGCCTAACTTTCTGATTCCTTTGTTCGCTACTTATGGTTATAATGTTGAGTTTCTACATGTTGATTTTAATCCTGCAGAATGTCAGCTAGAGGAATGGCTATCTGTTGGTAGGACGCAAGAAGATGCGATATGAGAGCTGCGGTTCTGACGGTGTTCATTATCACGATCACTCTCTTCTGGAGACGACACTGTGTAGTTTACTAGACAGTGACGATGGAGCAACAAGTGCCCCTACAACGTTGGTATCTATCTACCAGACTACATGATGTCACATACCAAAGTATCGAAATAATAAGAATAGCGTCCTGTAAGCAACCATTAACGCAGAGACTATACCCTGTGGATTCCATAACACAGAAATCTATATACAATTATCTTGAATAAAAAACTACGAGAACAACGCAAAATATCGAGTTAGCGTCACAGAATTTTGCAAAGTACATGCGCTCGCAGATGTTACGAGTCAAATCTTCTACAGACATTAACAGACGATCGTTAGAAGTTTAATAAAGGCTCCAAACCTGTCGTGCAAATTATGCAGTTATCGTATTGTGTTGCTGGGTCAGGCGACTGCAGTCGCTCAATTCTCGCCTCAAATACAACAAGATTAATACGGCTGTCGTGTGTTATCCTTAGTAGTGAGTCACTTACTGCAGAAAATAATTAGTTATTGTCACGTTTATATTATTAGGCAGAAATTGCAGTGAATAGTTACCATCACACTGCCGAATTTTCGGCATTTCCGGAGAAGATATTTAAAATCAGCAATAAATTAAGTGTAGGAGTTACTGCAAACGGATGTTTCAAGAATCTCCTTCCTATTCCGGAACTGTATTCAACGAAGGCGCAATGAAAATGCCTACCTCACTAGCATTTTACATTTTGTGTCCCATTCTGAGGCACTCAGTGTTTCCCACTCTCTCACTTTTCTTCAGTTCCACCATCCCTATTAGCACCACAACTTATACAAGCACATAGTGAAAATAAAGAATTGGCTTCTTCTTGAATAGTTTATAGTTACGTTTAAAGTACAACTCTGTGACAGAAATTCGATGCAGCTAATTAGTCAACCGTCGTTTAAAAATCGCATCGTCACACTAAAGAACGTAATAAGACACGTTTCTTACCCATAAGCTTTCATTAAGGCTTGTTAGTGAGCTCTAGAAATAGAAAATCACGATTCCTTAATTCTGTTTAGCTACAAAGTTTCAGAACATCAAATGAATGAGGTCCGGTGGAAATAAAAGCAACGTCCTCTTCACACACAACGTTCCCACCCACCCCGCCCCCCAACCGCCCAAGATCAAACAATCAACGGCTGCCTTTCTAATTCGATCCCATTCTGTTTATTCCCTACCCCATTGCGCAATTGGCCTCTTCTCTATCTCATGTCTTATTGTGTTGACTCTGAACTAAGTTTCAATACGGAGGGGAGGTTGGTTGCTTTGTTTCCATTTTATCCCTGAGTTAGCTGTTTTACCACAAAAAAGGTCATTGGCCTGAAAAAAAGTAAACTCACAATGAATGGTTGTTTCATCATTGGTTTATCTGGCTTTGTAATTAAGGCTTCTTCGTTCCTGGACTCTCAAAAACCCGTCTAGAGTTGAGATAATTTCTTGAAAGAGAAGGCTTCGAAATCTTTTCATAGGGACGAGAAGAGTTGCTGTGTGGCTGCATCCACGAATTGGCACGGAAAAAATTTCAGCACCATTCTCACCTGTAAATGTTATCGACGGTAGGATATTATTGTTTCCATCTCTTAACGTTAGACACGTTCACCTTCCATTTGGTCCCAGCTGCACCAATTTTCTTAACTGGGTTTCGATAAAGGGAGCTATCTTACAGCAGGTCTACGGTGCCAGATGTATGCCAGTACATAACTCCCTGCACATATCTTACCGGATGACCTTCCTGGCAATGCTGATAATTTCTCAGATGTCAGGCAATTCCGTTACATGCAGAATACAAAGATACATACATAAACGCCCACAACTGGACCCCATTCCAAGCCAGTTGAAACCATTTGATATTTTTATACTCTATGTCAAATATCTTACCAAACTCTTTATGTGAGTATTGTTCTTTTGGACGTGACGATGTACTCGTAGGCTTTGGAACACAGTTTCATATATTTCGCATGTTAGACAAGAATTGCTGTCGGAATTTTCTTTGTGCTCTGGAGTGTTATAAAGGCTACGTGCACGTCGGCACCTCCCTACCTAGTTACACGGAATAAGATGGCTGAACACCCTAATCTTAGTATTCACAGTTGTGATAACAGAAAACTGAACATTAAATTACGGTTTATTTAACGCTGAAATCGCTACTACGAACTGAATTACGTAGCTTTAACGTGAAATTAAATTTAGAGAGCACTGATAATCATTTGTCGCCTACGATTCAACTCTCTTCAGGAAAAAAACGGAAGCCTATATGGTGGGCTGCATTCGGCTCTCTGGCCTTAGTTTGAATATCCTTGATCTAGAGGTAGCATTACTGTCCTGTTAACTCTTATTGAATCCGCGTTAATTTTCCTTTCGTACTATAAACACAAATTAAATAATTAAAATACTGAACACGGTAGTCTTCAAACGGTGTAAAGAAAGCCGGATAGAAGAAGTGATGTTGCTGTGTGATCGGAGCACATTTTTCCTACAATAGTCAAAAATATAACACCAATTGAAGCATGCATTAAAATGCTGTTCTTTTTTTGCCGCCGTCTGGTGTGTTACTGTGAGTAACCGAGACATTCAGTTGTTTTCACTGGAAACGAGTGACAAACCGGCAAACATTCCAACCAGTAAACAACGCACGCCCAACTGATATTGATACGAGTATATTTGTTAACTGCAGTTGGGTTGACACCCGGTGGCAGTAGCACAGTACACATTTACACAAAAACAATATATAGTACGACACAATTAACACTTTGGTTGGAAGGCTTTCTGGGATTAGAACACAGAGTGGTCGAACTAAAATTAACGATGAACTAACCACGTAAAAATTATCGCCTAACTGGAAAGAGTGCGGACCGTGCCCCGTCTTTGTGAGTTATCCCTTGCATTTGCCTTACAACTGAGGAAAAAGCACGGAAAACCCCCAATCAGAGTAGCCGAAAAGTGCCAGTTGGCACGATGAAAACAGAATATACAGAACAGAACATACGTAACAATAAGAATACATAAACATAACAATAAAAATTCATAATTTACAAAATTAAACAAGAACATACAAAACATACAACCATATATACAATGATAAAAAATGGAGCCATATGAGGATGTGGCATAGGTTATTTGATAATTCTGAATCGCTGTCAGAAATCGTACTTCGTTAAATGCGATAGACAGAAGATGATCACAAAACACGAGTATTTATTTGAACGAAGTCGTAGCCTGTTGTTTCAAGCTAGCCGGCATTCGCATGAAGAGAATGAGGAATGCTGCGAACAGTATAATCGAGGCGAAACATAAACAGACCATTTCTACAGCTGAAGTAGCGAACGTTAACTCGACCATAAACGTAATTCAACATTTTGATTCAGCCGATGTTGGCGATGTGAATCCTGTCCCACAGCTCAACAATGATGCGAAGACAACCGAATGTTGTTTGTTCCTTAACAAAGAACTTAAATGTATCGTGTCATTATCCAGCGGGTTTCGTTTATCTTATAGAAAGGCATTCAAACGCGAAAGAAATTTGCACTCGGAGGCGATTTCTGTTGGTGGTATAGGAGGTGGTATTGCAGCGTTCGTCACGGAAAATACACATCTGGCGTTTACTGCAGTTAACAGATTACGTAGCGGAACATTGGAATGGAGAAATCTTGCCTTCGCAGTAACACTTCTTTACAGTGCCTTCCACTCCGCGTAGAAATTAATACATTCAGAATTGAAGAATAAAAACCAACTAGATGCAACTTATTATTTTATTGTACTTCTTATAGGCTCAACATGTTTCGGGCACTACTATGCCCATCATCAGGAGCTCGCGACTATAATGTTGATTACCACATTGGTCGTTTCGTTCTTGCTTTTCTGTAGGTTGGAGGTTAGGTGCGGCTAGGCTGGAGTAGTGTCCGGGCTGCAGCCCGGACACTACTCCAGCCTAGCCGCACCTAACTTCCAACCTATATCAAACCAAGAACGAAACGACCAATGTGTTAATCAACATCATAGTCACGAGCTCCTGATGATGGGCATAGTAGTGCCCGAAACATGTTGAGCCTATAAGAAGTACAATAAACTAATAAGTGGCATCTAGTTAGTTTTTATTCTTCAGTTATCACAATGATGCACGGTCCAAAAAAATTCCCATTCAGAATTGTTGGAATGTTATGTTTATGTTACACTTGACCTCAATGTAATGGACTTTACTATGACATTAATGCGCTAAAGCGTCGCCACGCAACATCAATAGCGTTGTACATAAAATTACACATAATATCACACTGGTAGCACGTTTCAACTTCACTGTAATACGTCACTTCATAGTTATTACCCACGGGCTTACGTGTACCTAACATTCAAAAACCTTGGGTAAAATAGTCATAAGTTCTTCCCGTCGCTAAATATTATTACGACCATCAAATAAAGGATAAGATGGGTGGGCTATGCAGCAGGCATAAAAAAATTGTTTGGTAAGAAGCCCTGAAGACTTGGAAAATCTGGGGGTAAATCGGTGGGCTAAATTAAAGTGAATCTGAAAGAAATAGAGTGGAAGGGTGTGAAATGGAGTAGTTCGACTGAGAAGAGGGGCGAGTGGACATGCGTTGTGAATATGGTAACTAACCTTCAAGTTTTATGAAATGAGAAGGAGCTACTAACATTCAGTCCCAATGAGACAGTACGTTAGTTCGAAATAAAATTTTCGTGCAATTTGACGATGTTTCATGAGCACCCACCTAGATTCATCCTCAGTCAACACCCCCACCCCCACCCCCTAGCCAATGAACCGACATCTGTTGTTTATTTGTTCCATTTCTGTTCTCACCCAAAAAAATTAACACCGTCGGACTGGACTAAAAGCTGTTCTGTTCGTTTCTCTTTAAATACCTTCTTGGAATTTACTCTGTAATTTTTATCGCAGTTCAAAAGAAAAGGTGAAAGATGTTTGCTTATTTCAGTTTGCAATGAAGAGAAAATTAGCCTAACAAGTACCATGAGCATATCTAATTTCATGAAAATGTTGTAACAATACGTATCCCCAAGTACAAGACACTGTAAAGCAGGGATTTTTAACCTGTGATCCATACAGACCTGGAGGGGGGGTCCATGAATGGGCTTCAGGTTTTCCATAAACCCGGCGAAAGAGCAAAAATATTTTCTTCGATTTCCTTCCTGTTACTTTCTGAAATGCGTGTGTTGGGGGGGGGGATATTTATGTAAAATAATTTTAGGCAGTTTTACACAAGAAAGGTGTACAGTGGCATCGGACTCCAGTATATACAGTAAGTTAGGTGACGTACAGTTGTCGGACTTGTCATCTTATGAAGTCGAGAATAATTCACCATTGGCAGGAATTAAAGAAAACCTACCAGCCACATGCTTATCCATCTAGTCACAATAAAACGTAATTTAAGAGCGTAAAAAGGTAAAGTAAAGTAGAGGACCTGAGGTTTCCAGGAGGCAGATACTCCCAGATTTCATGACCATCGGAACATGAAGTTGGTAAGGTTGTCAGCCGATTTTACTCCCCAGGAAATATTCCTGGTACGCATTTCAATTAGAGGCTGAGTCGATCCCAAGTTCGAAGTGCGGTCAGAAAGATGATGTCAATGAAAAATTCTACTGGCACCATCGGGAATCGAGACCGCGGCCTACCGGCTTATAGAGCAGTGCCTCAACCAACCGCACCACCACATGTCCCAAATTAAGAATGTAGACTATTTTAAACCACTGTAAATGAGGTCAAAGAAGGGAGCTGTATGTGCATGTAGCTCAAAACTAACGTTGTTATTACTAAAAGATTTTAACCCTAATCTTATCAAAAAAACACGCGCTTTTCCATCCTCTAATAAGACAGGAGAAAATATCCATATCTCTTGCTTTTTGTATGCACAACGAACGGTCTGGGTCATAATGTAAATATCATAAAGTCTTAGTTGACAAACACAGTTCTGGTAATACAGATACATCACTGTAACCTTGACAGAATTATAACGGATGATAAATTTAAACATTCGCTACGTTAAAAGCAGCAGTCACTGCAGAATTACTTCTCACAGGAATAAACATCATGCTTGAAAGTGACGGTAACCTGAATAATACGGAAGCGGAACTGATGTAACAACATGAACTAGAGGAATCCTCATCAACGGGTCTACGTTCATGGAAAGCGTCACGACTGGAAATGTCAACATCTTATGGCAATTAGGACTTAAGACATGCCGGAATTTGTTCAGTACTCAACTAAGACTATAACTGAACAAATGAACCAAACTTACCAACGAAATAGAGTACCAGTGGCACCCACCATCTACCTCACAGTCACATTTCGCCTAATTCCCAGTTCCGAGTCTGGTTGTTTGAATGTCTCAAAATCAAGAAGAGGGATTTCATTATTGACACTTTACACTGCTACAGACTACAGTAACTGTCTTTTCAAATAAGCAGTAACAAATTGGACCCAAGTCGGTAATCAAAGTTACAAACCTGAATGGATGCAACCTTCGCCTGAGATCAAAGACACGAATAGTGACCTCAAGTGTGAATCCTGTCAGCACTAAGCCTGCAGATCGCTGAGCAAACAAACTAGTCCCTTGTGCTTCCCGTGTAGTAAAAACAAGACTCTATTAAAGGGTTGATAACTTAATTCGATTGTAAAATATTTTGTTTGTAAACTGTGATTTATTTCGTTAAGTACGAAAAATTTAAAATTAATTATGTCCTTCATGAATGAAGTGTGACGACGTGGACTGGATTCAGCTGGCCACAAAATCTCTGCCCAGAGCAAAACCTTGATCACTTCATGGGCACACAAATCAAAACTACATACACAAAACTTCACATAATGTACTTGGAAGCACCCGGTGACAGTATCAAACCGCAGGAGAAACTCCTCTGCCCAAACCATTTTGTAGCATCTCTTTACAATTTTTTTCGATACATTACTTTCTTCTGACAGAAACTCAGCGATTTACGGTAAAAATGCGAACAGAAATATTCGTTGGTATCCATATAATTACTTCATTACTGTCTTCAAATATTAACAAAAAATTTGAAAGTTATAAAATTTTAATAAAACCCGCAATACCAAATTTCATAAATATTCGTTCGGCGTTTCACGTGTTGTAAATATGTCGACATATGAACTGACAAACGTGGCACAGTTGGTGGATACAACTTAATTTCTTCGCTGAATGCTGCAGTGCGAAATTGCCAACAATTTACATCCGAAACTAATCTGATTCCTAATAGCCAGCAGTTTCCAGACTTCCACATTCACAAAGTGCACTTAATAGCACAGCTCTTGGACCAACTTGTCTTTTGCACTAGGCTTTTCTCGTTCGTTCCTGCACCGCAGTGGTGCAGATAGAATGACTCAAAGCATGCTAATCAGTAACCACAATAAATCGCAGAAGATTTTAATTACTCTCGTGTTACGAATTTTAACGTTGCATACATTTGAAAAGACAATACATCTTTCAAGACACAAGCCAAAATCTAATTAGAAAATCACAAAAATTTAATAAATATTTTTTAATTTCCTGTGTAAGTACCTCATAAATTAATGAGCATGTGAATATCGGAAACCAAAATCTTAACTACTTGATTCTGAAGACAAAGGTCCTAAAAACCTTTGAAAAGTCGATAATTCTTTCTGATCGACACGTCGCAAAGCCCCAAAATACTTGAATCTTAAACAAAATCATCGTGAGAAACTCATATCTCGTAATCTCCTGCTGACGTCAAGATACCTCGAAAACGTGTGTAAGAAACCTTACATCTGGTGGTTTCAACATTATTAATAGCTTATTTTTCTTGTCTTCAACAATTAAAATAACTTCAAGTTTTTTTTGTCTGTTGGCTTCAGCAGTGCTATTACCCAACATTGTTACAAACTCCACGCATTACAGTCTTTATTGTGAAGCTGCTGGTCACTCATTTATTAAAGAAGTTTACCACATTTCATATTCAATTCCGTGACGTAGCTGTACTTCTCCAGTAGGTTTCATTACAATCATCATCTTCTCCCTCATAATAATTCATATTTTCTGATGTCCTCGATAAGTTCTCTTCTCCACCTGCTTCACGTATTCTCATACGATTTACGTCTACTTCGTCCATAACCACTTCTTCTGTTACATCATTAATTTATTTATTTATTTCGACAACCTTCCTTACCTTATTGTCTTCCTCTGGCGGTTCTTCCCCGTTTCCTATTCCTGTTTCATCATACTACCTGCTGGGTCACTTCAAGTTCTTCCTGCTACTCGCCTTGAATTTCGCCGCTTTCTGCCGGCTTATCTGTAATTGGCTGTATCGCTTTTGACAGAAAAAACTCCACCTCAACATTTTTTGTTTGCCTTTTGTAAAACCTATGTCAACATTTATGCATTAATTAACACTAATTAATTCCCATTTTAGAAATTCTGTACAGCATTCAATAGCTCGAAGCAATTTTTACTGGCTACTGTGTGATCGTCCATTCTTATCTCGCTATTGCAACTGATATAATATTCTCAAACCCAATCATCCATCACTTTCTGCATTTCAGACTCAAGAATGTCAATGCACTTTACTGCAGCCACTGATCTGAAGGAGGTTCGAACTGCTGGCCGTAAGAGATGGTTCATCATTCGCTACAGAACAAAGAAACGGGGATAAGCTGAGGCCAAATTAGGCCTTAGTTATTGGCACTGCTACGACAAAGTTAATTTGTGACGCATAGTCATAAATTTACATCCGACATAAATTTATATATCACAAACTTTAAAAAAAAATTACAAACAATAATTTTGGAACCTAACACCATGATCCATCGCTCAAGACTACTTGGTTGCCGAAGACTTTTATACATGGAAGACAAAATAAATACCTTACTAAATATTACAAAGACATACAGCCTCAGCTGCATTTCTAAAACAAGTTTGAACTTAACTTCTAAATTACATAATAAAGTTTGAATTACCTCACATGAAAGCCTATGTCTAAAAGCTCAAGCGAATTCATAGAGCTGAACGGGGAATTACGAAGCTTAACGTTTCCTTTGCAGTGCCTGTGTAGCAGATAGAATGCCCATTATTTTTCGTTGAACGTACAGTAAAAAGCACAGCCTAGTTTTGTACGTTGAATCTGTCACTATTAAACTCACTAGTACAAGACATTAATAACTTCATTTTGCAGCATGATGGGGCTCTGTATCATCGGAGTTTCCGTGTATGTCTCCTACACCCTCAGAGTGGCCGAGCTACCGACAGAGAACTGAATTTTCTACAATGGCCACCAGGATCACCACACTTCACTCCGATAGATATTGTCTGTGAGGGTAAAAAATACTGTGTATGTGTTACCATTGCCAAGAAAATTGGAATATTTATAAATAAGTATCAGTACCATTTTTGTCCAAATTTATAGGGAGATGCTGCAATATTGTGAGCAGAGATGGGATATTGGTTTGAGGTACGTAGGGCCACTCATGATGCATGCCTTGAAGGATTGCGGGCTGGAACCTAAATTTGATCAAATTTACTATATTATTTATTTACACTTTGCTGCAGCGTTCAAAATAATAACAAGATCAGAAATTGTTTATCTTGAACAGTTTATTTTGACTAACCCTGTACTTGCTTCTCAAGAGGTACATCGGTCCATGCAGTCCGCTCCCAACCTGTGCACCGGACGGCCACCTATAGAGTTTGATAATAACAGATGCTGTATAATTACAATTTTTACCTCCTGATGATGGGCACAATAGTGCTCGAAACATGTAGAGGAATATAATAAACTTATTATAAAACAAGAATTTGTGCATTAAGTTGGTCAGTTACTAAGATCATTGTGCTACCTGATTCTCCCAGTCTTGCCATCTGTTACGGTAAGACTGCCAGTGTTAAAAACGAGCGTCTGAAGTGCAAAAAGCTAAGTGTATTCTGTGAAAAAACGAAAGGAAATATGTGTTTGTAATGCAAAGGCCATCTCTTACGGTGATCGATAGAGTACCGCCAATGAAAACGTCGGTCTGAAAATGGTGTAAATTTTTCAGTGCGGGTGGTTGCATTTGTCAAGGGAAAAGTTCCGGTAAATGAACAGTCTCTGAAGACAAGGTAAATCTAGTTCGAGCGGCTTTTAGCGGTACAAGAAAATCAAAAAGACGACGCTTCCCGACAATTTAACCTGTCACAGTCGCCCGACGGTACACAACATTCTGCGAATTCGTTTGAAATTTAAAAGTGACAAAAGCCAACTGTCGCAACATACAGTAAGCCAGGACAAAAGCTTTCGCTACACAGTTCCTTGTGAAGTTCTATCGAAACAAGAAAAACTTTATACGACAAAAATTGTGTTTAATTACGATGACATAAGCCACCCGTCCGGGAATAGTCACTTACATAAGTTCGGAATATGGAGAAGCAAGATTTCTCATGCAGCGACCCAAGATACAAAGTTCAGTCCCAATTTCAACGTGTTTTATGCTCTACGAAACAAATAGTGTTTGGGATATTTTCGTTAACGGAAATCACTATGGCTGGTGTAGTGTACCTGAAAATGTTGGAAGAAATCCTCATGGTGGGTTTGGGGTGTAAATACATTTTGACATTGGGGTTCGAAATTCTTGGATCACAAATTTTCAAGGACATAGATTGGTACAGACGGTCCTATAACTTGGCTAGGTCGTTCCCCATGGCCTAGATCACTTTACTTCTTCTTCTGAGGTTTTATAAAGATGGTTTTACGTACCACCACTGCCCACCAACATGTCGGTACGAGCTGCTGCGGCTGCATTTCCACCCGTCATGTTGACAAATGTCTAGTCTCAACTTGAATACAGACATAATGTGTGCCAGGATAGATACGGTGTCCTCGTGCAACGTCTGCAGTGTTAGTTAGGCCTATATGCGGCAAAAACTTTCATCATGCAACGTAACAAAACACAAATTTAACATTTCAACCCCGATTCTGCTAGCAGCCAGCCAACATAAACGCATGACACATACCAACTGGTGTACATACAATAGCGCACCTCCTGATGATGAGCAGTAAACCTGCTCGAAACATGTAGAGGTTAATTATTGAAATAAACTGGAAGTAAAATAGTGCATCCTGTTGATTCTTATTGCGCAAATGTAACAAAATACGTTTAATTTTCATTCCCTTCTCTCTTGATTCTTGAGGAATACTATATAAAAGTACGCATAAATTTGCAGTTTAACGCGGAACCCAATCATAGCTGCACTGCTGCATAGCGACCGATGACTCCAGCCGCTCTTCAGTACTCAGACACGCAAATCCCTCGTCAATGCGAAACTGTGCGCAGTAGAGCGGACGACATCACATGCCGTACAACGACCGATGACGGCTCCCGCTCTGCCGTACTCAGTGCCGCGTTAAAAGCAAATTCTCTAAATATCTCGTACTAAGAGATAATCTTGTCATAGTTTCAACAGAAAAATTATGAAGTAAAATATACGGTTAAGACTGTTGCGCCATTACAAAATTCAGTACCTACAACAAAAAACCTGGCCAGAAAACTCAACTCAGTGTACCGCTCCGTTATCCACTTCAGTACCAGATACACAAAGGCTGTGATCCGCACCTGTACTGAGGCACTAAATTCACAGAAATACCGATAACTCAAGCATTCCTCTCTGTGTATTGTTCTGTTATATTCAGGTCTTTTTAATAAATACAACTAACTCTGGATGTTAACAAAATATAAAGCCAATTTTCACAGCTTCCAAATCCTCTCTGTGTATTGTTCTGTTATATTCAGGTCTTTTTAATAAATACAACTAACTCTGGATGTTAACAATCATATACAACTACAAAATATAAAGCCAATTTTCACAGCTTCCAAATCCCAAAATTACGACAATATTGTAGGCGAACATCATAGGTTCGACACCAGGTAGGATTATGACGAGGAAATATTGAGATAAATTCCCTTTCTTTATAATTAGGTTTGTAACTAGAATAGTTAATAGTTGAAGCGCTAGTTAGTTAGAACTAGGGGGAAATCTTATTAGGACTTCAGTGTAGCAGCAATTGACTCGCAAGGCGTAGGGTGGAGAATCCATTAGCTTTTGTCAAGGAAGACAGTAGCTTTTCGATGTTTCTACAGCTCGAATGTACGATAGCTGACAGCTCAGTCCAGTTGCAATTCGTCGAGTAGTTTTGAAAACAACCACTTTCATTCATACTTTAGTTGAAATATGGTGTTTACATATTTCGGGCTAAAATGAGGGGGGGGGGGGCCGACGGAATTTTAAAATGTAATTTTTAAACAACTAGTAAAAAATATTTGAAAGAATTCGATCAGTTAATCCCACTGGAAAACTAGTAATTAATCTAAAATTTTATTAAGAATTCGAAGAGCGGGAGTGTTACCAAGACGTGTTACGCATTCTCTTTTGGCTTTACGAACAGCCATGTACTTCTGCGTGCTGCTCAAAAATATACAGTTCCAGTGAATCGTAATTAATACCTTATAAGGTTTAGATTTGTCATTGCGACAGAAAGTTATATATAATATACATCAATTAAATATACAATATATATTATATAATACATTAGAAGACCAATCGACGCATACATTAGTGTCCTTTATCAAATAACTAGCCATCAGTACAACATTTTGGAGCGCGGTGAACATAAGTGAAACCACAGCTAATGACTCTTGATTTAGCCAACTTGCAATTTACAGTAAACTAAAATGTTGGTGAACATAAAATCAGCAATTAACTCTTTAGACAGTCATTAAACAGCAAGCAGTTTCCCACAGGCACCCCACTTAAATTCCACAGAATAGTAGACCTTACGCCCCCAACTACGACATAGTGGAGGCTACTTAGACATTCCATATTACTTCCATACATATCCTAAAATTACTTCCCATTGTAGATTATATCGTACCTGCGCCCAGTGCAAATTAAAACTCCATTATATGTACGTATGCACTTTCCGCAGTTACAGTGCTAGTATGCGGCTAACCACAAGTACACGTTTGTTCCCCGCTTTCCCTCCGACATGTGAAGTCACTCGCTGTGCATTTCTCTCTATTTACACGGATAGTGACAATAAACAGTTTCATAGCGCAGTAAAATTTAACACAGTCTTATTAACTTGGAGCATTTCATAACTTCTGGAGTATGAAAAACGCATCACCCAACTCTGTGGTGCCTCACCGTCTACTGGCGAAAAGTGTCGTTCTGTACCGGCTACGTGAAGAAACTTGTTGATGCCAAGTTTAAATCCAAAGTGCAGAAACGTTACATATGTCCCGATTTATTGGCTGTCCCCAAATATATATATATATTTTTTTTTTTTTTTAAATGGCGCTACATCTCAATGCGGACCTTCTCCTCCTTAATAGACTTCTCCCAGTCAGCTCTGTTTTTTTACTCCTCTTTCAAATTTGTAATTTTGAATTTATCAATACCCGTTTGCACAAAATTCCACCATCTGTGTTTAGGTCGTCCCCTAGTCAACTTCTCTGAGGGATAATATTAAATACTTGACTTACTTTTCTTGCACTCTCCATTCCGTTAACATGACCAACCCAATTCAACCGACTTATTCTGACAAGATGAAATATGTCTAAATCTCCAAACAGCTGCATTAATTACTTATAACATCGCTTTATCCAATTCTCATTTACTTCAATTCTCCCAAATATTTTTCTTGAAGCTTTTCTTTCAAAGTAGCCAGCAGTTTAGAAATATCTTAATGCAGTGTCCAAGATTCTGCTCAGTATGTTGCCACTGATCCTACTGATTTTTATTTTTTCTGCTCTGAGTACTGACTGATTTTTTAGCAGAGGAAGAAGCACATAAGGCGCTCTATTTGCATTTTTAATTCTTCTTTAAATCTCTGATCTTAATTTATTTTTATTTTTTATGTGTATATATACATATATATATATATATATATATATATATATATGCATAGTTTCGATTACTATAAATGAAACGACACACTAAAAAGCTGGTCATTAAACCCAAGGAAAACACAAGGTGAAGAGAGAGAACCAACAAGATGCAACTAATTCGATGTTTATTATCAAACTCCACTGCTAGTATCTTGGTGTGGTTTATTGCACTCCACTGCTAGTGTCTTGGTGTTTACTGCGTCGCAGCTCCACAATACCACAGCCTACACACCCAGGCAGAACACCGCACGCAGTAGGGCACGGTCTTATTCTCCTGATGATGGGCATAATGATGCCCGAAACATGTTGAGACAGAAAGTTTGATAATAAAACATCGAATTAGTTGCATCTTGTTGGTTCTCTCTCTTCAACTTATGTTCACGATGCACGGTCACAAGAACCTAAAACAAGAAAAACACGTTATACTGAAGAACTTACTAGACCAACGGAAAGAAAAACAGAACAAAATGTGATGTTATCAAAAACAGAAACGTTGGAACCGATATCATACTTTGCTTGAAAAAGAAAAAGTAGAGGGCAAGCGAACTTCCTGCGTGCGAATGTGTATGTATGCTTTGGAAATACGGCTTATGAATGATTCAAATGGTCAATGGTGAGCCCGTAGCGAACAACGGACTTGGGGGAAGCGTATTGACTTTGGGGGCTCCGGCACCCCTCTTATTCCTATCCGCTCCTTCGTCGTTCTGTTCCTCCACGAACGACTCCCGCCCTCTCTGCATCAGTATCCCTTAGAAGTCTGTGAACTATCTACATCGAATATGTTGCCCCTCCATCAGAAGGCTCTAAACTACCCACACTAAATATGTCGTCACTGCATCAGTATCTCTCACAGGGCTAGGTGCTATCCACATGACATAGTCACTAGTCATAACGCTGGTGACTATGTTTACGGTGATTATAAAGCCGATTCTCGCATTTCTTGAAGATCGCCCTCTTACAGGATATGGTGCCGTATAGATAGTTATATTAATTACAGAGGAACTTGCTGCCACCTTTCTCAACGCAGGGCCTGCACGAGTAAGCTACCGACTGTGAGGAAAGCGTCAGCAGCAGCAGGAAGGGAGGTCAGGGTAGAGATCGGAGCGGTGTGACTGACCGTGGCGCTGAACAGTGGACGTTGACCGTCGTTTCCTTGTACTTCCTTTCAGAATATTAGGAACTGTTAATTTCAGATGATCAGAAAACTATTCCACGTCTGTTCAGCATGCCAGAGCCCCTAGCCACGGGGGTGCAAGTGGGTGCACGGCACCCACTACAAATCTGGGTGCACCTTCTATAAATGTGCAAAATGTCAAAGACAAGCGTGCTGATCAGAAGTGGGGTCCGTGCAAACTGTCATGAAGACGATCCATAAAAAGCACACACACACACACACACATACACACACACACACACACACAGGTGCAAATGGCACAGAGCGTGAGCAGCCAATGGTAGATATGAACAGGCTCATGCTTAAAGAATGCGGCATCATTTCAGTATCAGTGCGAAAGCGTGGATGCGGTGATAGAGTGTTGCAGAGCGTTCGGCTTCTGGGAACCCTCTCATTTGCAACTGTCCAGTATCGCCCACTATTGTGGCGTGTGTCTGGCACTGCTGGCTGCAGTTTGGAAAGCTGGCGCTGGATGGTAACATCAACGAAGCACATTACTGTGATACGAAGGCTTGTTCCTTTTCTAAAATGTATGTAGATGCAAGATTTTTTTTTTGCAATAGTATAAAGCTTGTTACGTAATTAAAGTGTTGAGTTATGGTCCTCGCAAAGGTGCTCTGTACACTTATGCATACATTATATATATATATATATATAACACAGCATTATATACGTACTATAATCATACGTTCTTACATGCACCGGCACCGGAAACCGCTACACGCACTGTGATCATGGTCTGGCTACGAGCCTGGCCTAACACAACGTAATGGTGCTTGATATACACTATGTGGACATACTGCAATACTAACTGACTGCTGCGCTGGAATAAAGTACAGAGTCCACCGGGAAGACGGTCAGAAATTATCTTCAAGCGCTAGTGTTAATATACAGCTACTGATTGCATTATTAAGGTTTTAGAACAGAAATCACCCTCGCTGTTCTTAAACTGGTTGAGTATCCATAAATCAGAATACCCTGTAACCTTGAAAATGAAAGCTATTAAAATCAGAATGAACTTTATATAAATATGGGGGACGGTTCATTAAATATAAATAAAAGGTTTATCATTTATCTGAATTAAACTAACTCCTTGAGGATGGAGGTAGCAAATTTCTCCGAAACTCCCCATTATATCTATTGTAAAATTCAATACAAAGCCCAGAAAACCATCATCTGAGCAACACTGCTGGAGGTGAAAATATGAAAAGTTACGTAGGTCTAAAATTGCTTGCGACTCTAGAATCGAATACTCGGTGCGGGTTTGGAGAGACCCACCGAGGGAGAGTGTAGGTCCATGGCCCCTCGAAGACGGTAAAGTCACGCTGCGGAGCTGATCACGTCTGAAAGATCAGTCGTGAGGAAGCATGAATGGACGTACTGGAGAAGTGTCGGTAACGGTAAATTAACAAGATGGCCATTACCGAAACAAGAAGCGTGCTCCAAATACAATGCCCATGCTTCTACAAACATTCTCATGCGTAAAATCAGAGGTCGAGAGGAAATATAATTTTACAAGATAAGACACAGGGACTTTAAGAACAGGGAAAACACAAATTACTGGTGCTGATACTAAGTAACTAAATGGCGGACAGTATTACTTGGTGTGGTTTACTGAATTCCACTGTTAGTGTCTTGGTGTGGTTTGCTGCACTCCACTGCTAGTATCTTGGTGTGGTTTACTGCACTACACTGCTAGTGTCTTGGTGTGGTTTACTGCACTTCACTGTTAGTATCTTGGTGTGGTTTACTGCACTCCACTGCTAGTATCTTCGTGTGGTTTACTGCATTCCACTGCTAGTATCTTGGTGTGGTTTACTGCACTCCACTGCTAGTGTTTTGGTGTAGTTTACTGCACTACACTGTTAGTATCTTGGTGTGGTTTCCTGCACTACACTGCTAGTATCTTGGTGTGGTTTACTGCACTCCACTGCTAGTATCT
>Ga0136643_10002743_pt1 | contig 23181 bp, 19 predicted proteins | sample TergutLab28metaG_FD_96883 | JGI IMG/M metagenome (GOLD analysis project Ga0136643, IMG submission 96883) | Labiotermes labralis P1 segment gut microbial communities from Petit-Saut dam, French Guiana - Lab288 P1 (version 3) (version 3) | ecosystem: Host-associated > Arthropoda: Insects >... | reverse complement strand
CACCTCAATCAATATGACAAAAAATAAGAAGCCCAGCTTCTTATTTTTCTTATTTTTCTTTTTTATCTGATTTTTTTCTTTTTAATTTGGCTAAGAGTAAAGCAAATCCTGTAAGTCCCAATGCCTTAATTTCATTGTCTTCCTGCTCTCCAGTAGCTGGCATATCTGCTTCTTGATGGAGAAGAGGAGAGTCACTGCTATGCGTGCTGGGTCTGTCTGATGATTGAGCAGATTCATCGCTTGGCTGAGTGGTAGGAATGATTGCTTTACTTTGAGGCACTTTTATGGATAGTGCACTGATTGATTCGCTGCCATGTTCACTCTCATATTGAAGGCTTGAATCCGACATTGCATCAGATTCTGATATGAACTCAGAGATAGAATCAATCTCAGAAAGGAGGGTATTATTCCACTCAGACTCTGACATTAGTTCAGAATCAGATGTTGAATCTGACTCTGAACTTATTTCTGAATCAAATTCGCTGATTAAATCTGATAATGATTCACTCTCCGACTCACTAGTTGAATCTAGTAAAGAGTTGCTTTCTGACTCACTTGATAAATCCGATAAGGAGTCACTTTCTGACTCACTGGTCAGATCAGACAAGGAATCTGACGCTGAATCATAGTCTGACAAGGATTCAGATTGTACATTTGATGCCGAATCAGAGGCTGAATCAACATTTGATTCATAGTTAGAAACACTGTCTGAATCACTGACCACATCAGATAGAGAGTCATAGGCAGATTCTGAAATCTCTGTCGAATCTGACAGAGACTCACTTGATAAATCCGATAAAGAATCACTTTCTGACTCACTGGTCAGATCAGACAGGGAATCAGACGATGAATCATAGTCTGATAAGGATTCAGATTGTACATTTGATGCCGAATCAGAAGCTGAATCGTAGTTTGATTCATAGTTAGAAATACTGTCTGAATCACTGACCACATCAGATAGAGAGTCATAGGCAGATTCTGAAATCTCTGTGGAATCTGATAGAGAGTCCGAGGCTTCATCATAACCAGATGTAGATTCTGATTCACTCACTCCTGCCTCTGATTCAGACAAGGCTGTAGAGTCTGACTCATCCAATGCAGAGTGGAAGGTAGAATCTGATTCTTGATTCTCAACAGAGGTTGAGTCACTTGTAGAATCATAGGATTGATCAGATAGAGAATCCGAAGCCTCATTTGCTTCCGAAACTGTATCAGATATTGAATCTGAGACCTCATCATAAGTTGACTCAGAGTCGGAGGATTCATCGCTCAGGACATAATTAACAGTATAGTTCTGTGGTTGCTGATCCGTCTTGCTAGAGCCGTTGTTTGTCTTATCATAAGTTCCCGAAATTGCAGATGTATCAGCTGGAGCACTGCTACTTCCTGATGTTGTCCCATCTGGATTCGTCACTACTGCATAATACACTCTGCCCTGACTGTCTGTAATTGCCTGTGGCACAGATGTAAATGTGAAATCCCCACCTGTTTCTCCTGTATTCATTTGCATATTTACCGTCCCATCTGGATTAGTCGTCACAAGGCTAGCACTCTGCACACTTGCAGAAAGTGTAAGTGTGAAGTTATTGGCTATACTCCCTGAATAAGTGGGATTGGCAGATAAGGCATCAGCTAAAGCATTATCTCCAGTGTAAGTAATTCCATCTGAACCTTGAACAGAGGAGAGATAATAGCCTGACGGAATCGTCAGTCCCGGTGCATTAATAGTCGTATCCGTCAGTCCTGTTTCTACTATGGATGTAGGAAGTGTCCCTTCTAATGTCCCTTGGTTTGTCCCAGTACCCGGGACATCACTCGCCCATGCAAAATTAAAGTTTGCTGTTTGAGTAATCGCTGTATAAGTCACGTTATGTGTTTGTGGACTTGAATCAATAGAAGATGCCCCATTTGAAGTATTATCTGCTGTTTCATTAAAGCTTGTCGTTGCTACACCATCCACATAGCTGATGTATCCATTAATTTGTGGGACAGCATAGGTGGGGAATGCTTGACCTGTTGTACTTGTTTGGGTTTGTTGACTGCTTGTTCCATATTTGGCAAGAGGAGGTGTGATATTGAAAATCTGCGTTTGTGAATCTCCTATATAAGGAACATTAATTACGTTGGCATTAGTTGTCCCGTATGTCTGTGCCAATATTATTGGCGTAGGCAAAGTCGTTGAAAGATGATAGCCTGAGAGATTAGCTGGTGCAGTATAATCATAGCTTTCTCCTGATGTATCTACACCTATACTATCCCCTATATTTCCTTTTACATAGGATGGGCTGGCAATGGGGTTCCCTGTCGCTTGATTTACATAGTTTATCGTTGCTGTAGTTGTAGCTTTAGTGGCAGATAAACTTCCTCCATTGAAGCTGACCGACATGGCACTATAGTTCCCACCCGTTGATGCTCCAACTCCAAAAGTCATGGATTGTTGCATGGTCAGATTGGTATATGTTACTGTTGTTCCATTGATGGTCATGGTTAAAGTTCCCGTCACTTGATTAAGTGAGGCATTGGTAGATGTAGGTGTCCATTGTATGCTCAATGTATCTCCTGCTGTATTAATAGCAGTTTGAGATACAGGGTTAACTCCTGAGGCAGTTGATCCTGAGGCGGTCAAATTCCCTGATGAATCCGTCGTAGCTATACGAATCTGATTGGATGAATTGGGGTATAAAGCATTCAATATCCCATTCGATCCTAGACTGTTATCTCCAACATTGGAATTATAATAATAATCACGACCTGCAAAGATAGAGTTGGGTAGACCAGCAATCCCTAGATTGTAACTCCCGCCACCTGTCATGGCTTGGGCTTGGTTCACAGGTGTAAATATAACCCCTAGATAATCTCCAGCTGAGTTGGTCGTAGCAGGTACATTTCCTGCTGCTTTAATGGATCCTGTGAAACTTACAGGTTGGGTCATATCAAAGGCATAGTTGAGTGTTCCCCACGCCTGTTGATTCTGAGCATTAGGTGTCATATTAATCCAGTTGGATGACCATGTCGGAGTGGGTGTCCCTGTTGCACCCTTTAGGGTCCAATTACTCGCCACCGTCAAATCTGATGTTCCGTAGGTCGTATTTCCTGTCGTATAAGACTGTCCCGGGACAATCGCTCCCATTACCACTGCTGAAACTTTTGTAAATAGAGTACTGTTTTTTATTTTTGTAATTGGTATGCCACTAATCATCGTTACTGTCCCTAAAAAAGCGGCACTTACTAATAAAGAACGTTTAAGTTGATTCATATGCCTTTCATGCTTCCTATTGAGAGTAACTTTATTATGTTTTAATAGTGATTTTCCTTTTTTCACAGCCATTTATCCATTCCTTTCAATTCATAAATAATAAAATCATTATATTTTCTTCATTTTATCATTTATTTCTTATTATTTGAAATGAAATACAAATAAAAAAGGAGTATTTAACTCCCTCTATAGTTGTCTGCTTTGATAGCATAAGCATAAGAAATTGAATTATTTTTTTCATTACATTTTACTTGCCAATATCAACTTTCTCATGATTATTAATTGATAAATTCTATCAACTCAGACAAATTATTAATGACCATGTCTGCTCCCGCTTCATAGAACTTGTGTTCTACTGTTTTTTTTCTTGCTTCTTGTTCTTGCTCAGAAAGTGATTCATATTCCTCTTTACTCAATCCCATGAGTGATGAACCTTCAATAACACCAAAGGCACGTATTCCAGCATTCTTAGCTTCTTGAATATCTGCTACTGTATCTCCAACCTTAATCACATTTTTTACAGATATGATACCTAAGGCTTTCATATTTTCAAAAATCATATATGGATAAGGCCTCCCCATATTTTCTGTCTCATCAGGAGTAAATGAGGCGTCAGGCTTGTATCCCAACTCCTCTGCTCTTTTTGCTACAGGTTTAATCATTTGACGTGTATATCCAGTTGTAGCTCCTATAGCAATCCCTTTTTCTTGCAATTTCTCTATTGCTTCTAAAAGAAAGGGCTTCAATTCTGTTTCTTGGACTAATTTATTCATCAATTTATCCGTAAAGGTTGCAAGGAGTTCATCGACATCATTTGAATCCCAACTGCGTCCGTATTCATCTTTGAAGAGAGCTTTAATACGGGGCATATTAAGCATTGTTTCAATATGAGTACGTTTCAACATACCCATGGGTTCACGTACTTCTTCCAAAGTAACATCAATTCTTTTTTCTTTGAAAGCATCTACAAATGCTTGAACAGGAGCAAAACATCCATAATCAACTGTCGTTCCTGCCCAATCAAAGATTACTGCTTCTATTGTCATTTTTTATTTCCTCATTTTTCAAAATATTCTTGCATAATTTCAGATAATTTCTCTATATCTTCTGGATAAATCTCACCAATAACGCCTATCCTAAAAGTATTCATCCCCATTAATTTCCCGGGGTATATTGCATATCCTCTTTCTTTTACAAAACCATACATTTCTTCAAACTTAAAGTCACCTTCAGGGTATTCAAAAGTTGCGATAATAGGAGATTGATTTTCTTCCGAGAGATAATGTTTTAACCCAATTTTATCAAATGCTTGAACAAGAAGGTTCATGTTTTTCTTATAACGTGCATAACGTGCAGGTATTCCGCCTTCTTGCTCCATTTCTTTCAAAGCCTGTTCAAATGCAAGCACAACATGTGTAGGAGAAGTAAAACGCCATTTCCCATCTATGTCCATCGCTTCCCATTGTTTATGAATATCAAGAGATACTGTACGAGCATTACCTTGACTCTTCTTAAGCGACTCTAATTTTGCAATGATAAATGAAAATCCAGGAACCCCTTGAATGCACTTATTTGCTGAGGAAATGAGATAGTCTATACCTAATTTATCAACTTCAATATTGACACCACCAAAGCTTGACATAGCATCTACAATAAATACAAGATTATTTTTTTTGCATAATGTTGCAAAAGGTTCTAAATTATTTAACATTCCTGTTGTTGTTTCACTGTGCACCATTGCCAAATGAGTGATTTCTGGATGGTCCTTTAATAGTAATTCTACTTCTTTAATATCAGGCTGCTCATTAACTGGGCTTTCATATAAAAGGACGTTTATTTTATTGGCCTGAGCCATCTCAACCATACGTTCCCCATAAGCTCCATTAGCTAATATAAGAACTGTATTCTCATCAGATAAAACACTGGATAACACACTCTCTACACCAAATGAGCCTGACCCTTGCATAAGTATGGTCGTGTAATCTAAATCTTTTACATGAGCTAATTTTAATAGTTTTTTACGGATGCGTTGAGTAATTTGCTTATATTCCTCATCCCATGTGCAATGATCAAAAAGCATTTGTTCTTTCACAGTTTTTGTTGTTGTCAATGGACCAGGGGTTAATAGTTTATATTCTTTATTCATTATTTTCTAATTCCATTATTTTGTTATTGTGCATTTGCTTGTGCAGCTTTGAAAAGAGCAATATGTTGTTTGAGTAAATCAGTAGTTAATGGCTGATTAAAGAATTTGACATGCTCATTATTAGAAGTTGTTGGTACTGTTTCTCCATTGAAAAGTTTAACAGGGTATTGTTTAATCATATCTGCACGAGATTTTGTAGCAATGATTTCTGCAGCTTTCTCAGCATCGGGATTCATATTTTTATGATTAACTACAGCAACAGATTCTGTTAAAACATAATTTCCTTCTGTAGGGTCAACTACTTTTATAGGCATTGTTTTAGAATCAAGCTCTCCTTGTTCACGCAATCCATAAGCAATAGCAACTTCTCCAGACTCAACAGATTTAACAGGAGCAGATCCTGACTGTTGAATCTGAGCTCCTGCATTCTTAATAAGCCCAGTTAAGATAGTTTTTGCTTCATTTTGCCCATAATTTTGAATCAAGGCCTGTACCATTAACCAACCTGTTGTAGAGCCCTCTAAACTTGGAAAAGAAATCTGACCTTTATAAATCGGATTAGCTAAATCCTTTATAGATTTTGGCTCAGGAAGATTTGCCTGCTTCAAAGCATCTGTGTTAACAACAATCGCTCCTTCATTTCCTAAAATTGGACTTTGGAATGTTTCATTCGGATTTACCCCGTTTTTAGGAGTGTTCCAGTTTGCGAACATCTGTGATGATTGTTGAGCTGAATCAATATAAAAAGTTGATAAAGTAATCAAATCAGATTGGATATTTTCTCCTTCTGCTGTCACCTTAGCATTCAAATCAGAAGAACCAAATTCTTGAAACTGATAATCTCCTTTGAAGCCATTATTATCAAGAGTGGATTTCATGACATTGATTGCCTCAGTATCTGCATTCGTATAAATGACTAAAGGTTTTTTACCTGATGATGACTGACTCCCACATGCAGTGAGACCAAATAATGATACTGCAATCACTGCAGTTGCAAATAATTTTGTCGATTTTTTCATTTTGTTGCTCCTCTTATTTTTTTATTTATTTTTACGTCTTCATTGACGAATTTTAATTTTCTTATGAAATGAGAGATTCCCTAAAATATAAAATATATATTTCATAACAAAATTGATAGAAAAGAGAACTAAAGCCAGTACAAATACTTGGTCATATCGATTAAAATTCTGTAACTCTTTCATTTTTGTTGTTATTGTCGAAGTATTCACACCTACTAAAAATATAATGGCTGAGATAGTGACCATTGAATTAACAAAAAGATAATTCATCATCTCAAAAATTGTTTGCCTTATATTTGGTAAAACTACTCGAAAGATTGTTTTTATAAAATTGTCTCCCATGAGTTCACTCGTTTTCTCTAAATTTGCAGAAAGTTTGTGAAATGCCCCATTTGCCATGGAAAATGGGGTGGCAAACAAATGAACACAATTAGCCATGATAAGGATAGTCAGCGTATATTGAAAACCTGTCCCAGAGACTGCTATCATTAATGCAATACCTAAAACCATTCCGGGTACTGCATTCGTCACATTAGAAATGAAATTCATGACTTTGCTGACTTGGTTTGCAATAGAGCTACGACTTGCCAAGTAAGCTGAAGTCAAAGCAAGTAAAGTACCAAAGAAGGCTGTCAATAAAGATAAAATCAAAGAAGTTTGTATAACATCTGTAACTGTAAAATCAGAGAATACATCACTAAAATGTTGGAAGGTAAAACTCATGTTGTAAGGGTATACAGAAACAAATGGAACAATAAATATCGGAATAAATATCAAAACTATTGAAAGGAGTAATGTAGCACTAATTGTGCTATATACCATTTTTGTTATTCTTCCACTTGTTACAACCAATGAAGATTTAATCTGTTGCTTAGTATTATACTTTTGTAGAATTACCATTATGATAGTGGTCACAATGGTAGGTAGAAGCATCAATAACGCTACGACTGACCCATGTGCGAAATCAGGAATTGCCCCTAACATTTTTATATAAAGAGATGTGGAAAGTAAAGGATAGTTCCCTGCAAGAGCAGTGGGGAGTCCAAAATCTGTAAAGCTTAAAAAGAAGCATTGAATAAAACTAAGAATGATGGTTGAACGTAATGGTCGTATTAAACAGGTCACAAATTGTTTGAGACTATTGTCTCCCATCAGTTTTGAGACCACGAAGAGTTTTGAATCTATGTATTTCATAGAATCATTTATCAACATAAATGAAACAGGAATAGTATAAATTAACAGCCCTAGAAATACACCCTGTGGACCAAAGACAGTAATTATAGTTTTCCCACCCATAAGTTGTGTTAATATCCCTTGTCGACCGAAAATATAGATTAAAGCAAATCCATAAACAATAGTTGGTAAAAACATAGGAAAGTTTGCGAAAATTTCCAAGAAATTTTTATACCATTGTGGAATATGAAGAAAATTACGTGTATAACCTATTATAAAACCTATTATTGTTGAACAAATAGCTACTCCTAAAGCTAAAATAAAACTATTTGTGACACCTTGCATGACTATTGAATCTTTGAAAATATCTGAAAAATTTGAAAAATTAATACCTGTATTTGTCTTGAATGCCAAGTAAAATATTTTTGAAAGTGGATATGCAAGAATCAGTAAGAAAAATACAATAATCAGAGAATAAATAATACTAGAGTATTTTTTCATTATTTCCTCCAAATAAAGCCATTATATTTTCCTTTTTCACTTTAAGTTGATTAAGGATAAATTTTTGGACAAATGTATCTTTGGGATTATTAATTATTTCTTTTGGCGATCCAAATTGTGCTATTTTTCCATCATTCAAAATAAGTACCTTATCTGATAACGTGAGTGCTTCCTCTGGATCATGGGTTACAATAATGGTCGTTAGATTTAACTGCTTCGCAATCTGCTCAATACGTGCTTTAATATTTTCTTTTATCACCCCATCAAGTGCTGAAAGGGGTTCGTCTAGGAGTAAAATATTAGGTTTCATGACTAAGGTACGGGCTAAAGCAACACGCTGTTTCTGCCCTCCGGATAATTGATCAATTCTTTTTTTTAAGTGTAGTCTCAAATCAAGTAAATCAATCATTTCCTCAACTTCTTCTGATGTGCTCAGAGCTGGAAAGTTTTTGAGACCATATTGAATATTTTTTTCCACATTAAGATGAGTAAATAGAGAATAATCTTGGAAAACAATATTAAATCCACGCTTTTTCATATTTTTTTTAGTTACATCATCATTGTTATATATGATTTGCCCATTATTTACCTTTTCCATACCAAGAATAAGATTGAGCAAAGTTGTCTTCCCGCATCCTGAGGGTCCTAAGATTGATAATATCTCTCCTTGTTCTACAGTTAAACTAATGTCATTTAACACATCATTTGCACCATAACTTTTACTGATATTTTTGAGTTCTAGCATATTATTCCTTTACTTTATATATAACTTGACTACAAAAATAGTATAACTTTTTTTTTATTGATTAATGTAAATATTTTGTAAATTATTGAATTATTAATGTAAATATTGTGTAAATATTTTTTTGTAACATAAAAAGGACTCCTAAGTCCTTTTATATGGAGGTGGCGGGAATTGAACCCGCGTCCAAACATCTTACAATCATCAACTTCTACAACCATAGAGCTTTCTAATCATTTAACTTGCTTACAAAGAAAGCTTCAAATAGCATAAACAAGCGATTCTCTCAATCTCTTTATCTGAGTCGAGACTCCACAGATTCGTATCCGACTTAAATGAGAGACCTCAACTTGCCATCGGCGAACAAGAATCGGTCACACAGGCTGTGGTTTAGGCAGCTACTGCGTAAGTGTTGTTATTTTTAGCAGTTATATTTATCTGCGACTTTTTCAGGTGAGTCACCACCAGTTGCAGTTCATGTGCGACAATGCCTGTCGAATCCTTAACACCCCCAAAAGTAAAAGTAGAGTTTCACTCTACTTTCATTATATCATATAAACTTATTGCTCCTCGTCAATTTGCTGAATAGCTTTGAGTTCTTGAACTAATTCTGTGTCTTCTTTGTGTTCATCAATTAATTTCTCGAGCATTTGACTACGCACGATGTAATCAGAGTACAAATGAAGCTTTTCTTCGTACCCTTCTAAGACTTTCTCCGTTCTTTTGATGTTATCATAAACGGCTTGACGACTAACCTCATAATCCTCCGCAATCTCTGCCAAGCTATAGTTATCTGCATAATAAAGTTCAATATAATTCATCTGCTTATCTGTCAGTAATGTCGCATAAAATTCAAATAAGGTATTCATCCGATTGGTTTTTTCGATTTCCATTTTTCTATTATATCATGGATAAAGCTCTGAAAAATAAATTATCGTAAAAATCATTTTATCTTGTTATAATATTATTATGAAAAAAATCTTGATTGCAGATGATGATTCTTCTATCCTTAGCCTTCTTTCTTTCAACTTTCGCCACCATGATTTCAATGTAACGACCGTGACAGATGGGAAAAAGGCTTTAGAAAAAGCGACAAAAGAAAAGTATGACCTTATTCTTTTGGATTTGATGATGCCTGAATTGTCAGGAATTGAAGTCACCAAAAAACTCCGTCAATTAGAGATTTATACTCCCATTCTCATATTGACCGCCCGTGAGGACGATCAAACAAAGCTTGATGGTCTGACTGCAGGATCTGATGAATACTTGGATAAGACCACCCCTATGGAAGAGATTATTGTCCGTGCCAAAACTCTTGTCCGTAGGGCTCAATCCTATTCAAAGGCTGTACCTGAAGAGCTTATCCCTTTTGCCTTGCAGGATTTTGGCCTCTTAGTCATTGATCCCAACAATGCCAGAGTAACCTTCCAGCAAAAAGAACTGACTTTAACCAAACGTGAATATGAAATTCTTATCTATTTAATCGAACACGAAGGAAAAATCATCTCCAGAGAACAGCTCATTCAGCACTTCTGGGGAATAGACTATACAACAGAAACACGAACCATTGATGTACTCATTAGTAAACTGCGTAAAAAGCTGAATAATCAATACATCAAAACAAAGAGAGGATTTGGTTACTACTTTGAGAAAACCTAGACTAAAATTCATTTTCATTGCAACTCTTGTCTATATTCTAGCGACAGTTGTTTTAATCCTTGCTTCTAATGCAAACATTCTCAACAATGATACCACACGTGTGCTTAATTCTGTTGATCGTGCGAAGACATTCATGACAGCACACCCCGATATAAAGCTTACAGATAAGTATAGCCTTTTGCCTGCCAGTACTAAAAATTCTGACACAGAAAAAATTAGTGCAGGAGCTGAATATTCTCGCACCATTCAAGGCACTTCTATACAAATCACCAGTCCCATATATCAAAATGGACAAATAAAAAGCTATATTAAAGTTATAGATACAGTTACTCCTGTGTGGTTCACCAACCTTATGATTCTTCTGTTCTCCACGCTCGTTTATATCTGTGCCCTTGTCTTTATCTTTATACGTGCGAGACAACTTTATATTTTCACTGAAAATACAGTCGCTAAAATCAAAAATATCGAGCGTAGCTCCATGAGTCAGAGCTATCTGATCAATGAAAATGATGATAAGCTAACAAAAGCACTCAATCATCTTGGAGAAACCATTCAGGCTCAGGTTTCTTCTAATACTGAAAAAAAAGAAAATCTATACGAGTTCATTGAGTTTTTCCAATTCCCTATTTTTATTTATAGTGAGAAAGGAACTATCCATCGGACGAATGCCCTATTCAAAGATACTTTCTCTGATACACACAATTTAGATATTTTCAGTCCCTATGCTGATTTTCTATCTTTCCTAGTAGATATGATGATTCATCCCACATTACAAGAAAAAAACTTCTATTTTCAACCTTTGAACGCTTATTATTATGTCCGTATCCTTCCACTAGCAGATATCGATAACCGTTTCCTCGTTTCTATGCACAACATTACGCAATACAGACAAACGCTCGATGCTCACAATGATTTCATTGCCAATGTCTCTCATGAACTAAAGACACCTCTAACTTCTATCAAAGGGTTCGCAGAAATTCTTGAAAAAGGGGACATTGCTAAGGAACAAGCTCAAGAGTTTTCTTCAATCATCAATAAGGAAAGCTCCCGCCTGATGAGCTTGGTGCAAGATACTCTCACACTCACTAAGCAAAATAACCGTATCAAGAAAAAATCAATCAACATTTCCCGTATGATCGGTGAAATCCTTCGTACACTTGACCCCCAAATCACTCAGAAAAATCTTGCTGTCACTCAACAATTAGATGACATTTCCTTGAAGACAGATAAAGTCATGATTCACAGTATTTTCAAAAATCTCATTGAAAATGCCATCAAATACACAGCTGATTCTGGAAAAGTATTTGTTCAGCTTCATAAAGAACAAGGAAAAATCATCTTCTCAGTTGCAGATAATGGACCCGGCCTGACTGAAATACAGAAATCTCGTATTTTTGAGCGTTTCTATCGTACTGATGAGGGGCGTATGGCTGACGGAGGGACTGGACTTGGTCTTGCCATCGTCGAGAAGAATGTCCGTGACCTTGGAGGAGAGATTGATTTGGTTTCTATCCTAGACAAAGGAACAACCTTTACTGTCAGATTTTAATGAACAAAAAAAGAACTTTCGTTCTTTTTTTAACGCTCCAAATAAAATTCAAATCGGTCAGAGACGTACTGGGACAAGACATACTCAAATGCCTCTCCACCTTCTAAATAGGAAACTTGAGTCAGGTTCAGAATAGCTGAGCCTGCCTTAACTTTTAGATAATCAGCAATTTCTTTGCTGATTTTTTTTGCAGAGATGATTTGCTGGCTCTTCCCGATTTTCATGTCATTGTCTTGTAAGGTTTTGAAGAAATTATTGGTAATATCTGTCTTGTCAAAACTTTCAACGATATGAAGAGGGATGCTCGCCACTTCATAGCATATTGGCAAATCATCCGCATAACGAATCCGTTCCATTCGGATGATTTTGGTGTGTGAGGGAATATTGAGCTTCTCACATTCCACATCATTAGGCAAGGTTTTAGTATAGCTGAGAACCTTTGAAGATGGAGTTTTTCCTTGCGAGATGATGATTTCTGTAAAGGAAGTGGTCCCCCGCATTTTTTCACGCACACGGTGACTAGCGACATAAGTCCCACTTCCTACACGACGTTCCAGTATCCCTTCTTCAACCAAGGATGTAATGGCTTGCCTTGCTGTCATACGACTGACTTGAAACTCTTCTGCCAAGTCTCGCTCACTAGGCAATCGCTCCCCTATTTTCCATGTTTTATCTTCAACACTCCCTTTGATGTTATCATGGATGCGTATATAATTGGGTACTTCTTTTTTCATGTGCTGCCTTTCAAATTGGTCTATATAGATTTATTATACAAAAAAAACAACCAATTAACAACTGGTTGTCTGCGGATGGATTACTCAGCGATTAATGTTTCTAATCCAACTTTCATCATATCTGTGAATGATGTTTGACGTTCTTCAGGTGATGTTGCATTTCCTGTGAGAAGTTCATCTGAGATGGTCATGATTCCTAGTGTCTGCACCTTGTGTTTAGCACCAAGGTAATAAAGAGCTGCTGCTTCCATCTCTACCGCAAGCACGCCTACTTTTCCAAGTTCTACCACATTTGGTCCGTCATAGAATAAATCTGATGAAACGATGTTCCCCACGTGTGTAGTTATTCCAAGGTCTTTGGCGATATGATATGACTTATCCAATAAATCAAAATCAGCAATTTGTGGGAAATCAAATGCTGGATAGTCATTGCGGATAATCGCTGAAGTTGTTGCAGCTCCTTGACCGATAACTAAATCACGAATTTTTACATTTTCATTGACTGACCCTGCAGTTCCTACACGAATCAATTTTTTTACGCCATATTCTGTGATTAATTCATTGGCATAGATCGAGATAGAAGGCATTCCCATTCCTGTTCCCATGACTGATACACGCTGTCCCTTATATGTTCCAGTAAAACCAAACATATTACGAACAGAGTTGAATTGTACTGCATCTTCTAGAAAATTTTCTGCAATGTATTTCGCACGAAGTGGATCTCCGGGCAATAGAATTTTATCAGCAATTTCTCCCTTTTGGGCTTCAATATGTGGTGTTGGCATAGTATATTCTCCTTTTAATTTATTTAATTTTTTTACACGTTCTTCAATATCATCACGAACTTCACGGAAAAAATTCATAATCTCATCTTCTGTACCTTCAGCACGAGCAGGGTCTTGTAAGTCCCAGTGCTGGCTTTGAATAGTGGATGGAATACGTGGACAAGTATCACGAGCATCTCCACACAATGTGATAATCAAGTCTGATGACATGAAATAATCCATATCAATCAAGTCAGAGGTATGACTAGAAATATCAATTTCTACTTCTTTCATCACCTCAACAGCTTTTGGATTCAATCCATGTTGCTCAATTCCTGCTGAGCGTATTTCATAATTCTCAGTTAAATATTTCTTTGCAAATCCTTCTGCCATTTGGCTACGGCATGAATTTCCTGTACATAGAAAATAGATTTTTTTCTTTTCCATTTAGAGTAAACTTTCTAAAAACGATTGACCGATTTGAGCTTTATTGACTCCAAAGTTATCTGCAATGGTTGCTGAAATATCAGCAAAGTGTCCGACTGGCAATACTTTAGGTTCTTTCAATGATTTAGAGTAGATGACTAATGGGATGTATTCACGGGTATGATCTGTTCCGACATAAGAAGGATCGTTCCCATGATCCGCAGTAATCATAAGCAAATCATCTTCTTTCATGAGTTCAAAGATTTCAGGCAAGCGACCATCAAAGTCTTCGATGGCTTTCCCATATCCCTCTACATCACGACGATGTCCATACTTGGCATCAAAATCCACCAAGTTGGTAAATGAGAATCCTTCAATAAACTCAGGTTTAGCCATGGCTTTGAGTAATCTATCTACACCATCCATATCATCATGGTTGTGCCCCATGTCATACTTAACCCCTGCCGTATTGAAAATATCTGAAATTTTCCCTACAGAATAAGTATCTACCCCGTTATCATTGAGATTATCCATGACTGTCTTTCCAAATGGAGAAAGGGCATAGTCATGACGACCATCTGTACGAGTGAAATCCCCTGCTGTTCCAATATAAGGACGAGCAATGATACGTCCTACCATAATCCCTGAGTCTTCAAGGGTAATTGAACGCACATATTCACAGATTTTATACAACTCTTCTCGTGGGATAACATCTTCATGAGCAGCAATTTGTAGAACAGGGTCTGCGGAAGTATAGACAATCAACTCCCCTGTTTCCATTTGACGTGGTCCAAAATCATCGATAACCGCTGTTCCAGAGTATGGTTTATTAGCTTCACGAATGATTTTACGCCCTGAGAATTTTTCAATTTTTTCCAGCAAATCTTCCGGATAACCTTCGGGATAGGTTGGAAATGGTGTTTGAATATGCAATCCCATGATTTCCCAGTGTCCTGTCATCGTGTCTTTTCCGACTGATTGCTCTTCTAGTTTTGTGACATAAGCTAGGGGTTGTTCAGCTTTTTTGACTGTTTTCAATGGGGTTTCACGAGGAATATTTCCCCAACCTAATTTTTCTAATTGCGGTACTGCAAGTCCACGAATTTCATCAATGTGTCCGATAGTATCTGACTTTGTGTCATTGACTGCTTCATGTGTCACCACATCGTGATTAAAGAATTTATCAGCATCAGGGGCTGCCCCGATACCAACAGAATCCATAACCACTAGATGAATACGATTAAATTTCTTTGGCATAATTTACCTCCCTTTGATACTTTCATTATAACAAGATAAAGTCCTTTAAGCAAAACAAAAACGTTGACTGAATCAACTTTTGTTTTTTTTATTTAATACCAAGCAGTGCTTTGATTTGTGCAATGTTCTCTTGTGGTGATAGGTTTGCTTGTTGAGCTTGTACTTGATTGGCTTGGTCTTGAATCATTTGACGCACTTGATCATTCGGTGCTGCCTTAAGGGCTGCTTCTAATTTAGCTTGTCCTTCTTTTTTAGCTGCATCTCCTTTTTCGCCTAATTGTTTGGCTTGGTCAGGCGTTAAAGCAATCCATGATTCCTTAGGGATTTTGACTGTTGAACGACTTGAAACTACCTTGTTATCTTGCCCTCCAATGTTAAAGAGGAATTTCATGAAACCATTGTTGAATTGAGTGACTTTCTTTTCAACAACAACTTCCGCAGAGCCTTTATTAGTCATTTCAAATGTACCTGTATTATTAATGGCATCCAGATCAATTTTATTTTGCTCAGGTGCAAAGTGTGTTTCTGCTTTGCCATCTGATTCATTATTACGGAATACCAAAACATAATTTCCAGTATTTGTTCCTAATTCTTGATTAATCAACATCCCAAAGTTTGATTTAGTATCACCCGCTGTATAAATTTGGTGAATCTCTGTTTGGGATACTGTTTTCATTCCCCAGTTATCCTTGATATGCAGAGTAAGCATGAGGACAGATGAGGCAAGAAGCAAGAGACTGAGTCCGCCAACAATAAGTTGTAGAGCACGACTCTTCATAAACATGAAACCAAAGAAGGTCAATACGGTGAATAGTGCAATAAATAAGATAATCATATTATTTAACTCCTTCTTCTATTTTTTTCCCTTTACGTAGGAAGAATGATAGGATAAATCCGATAATGGCTACGGCAAGTCCAATAGCAAATGAAGCATGGTATCCATCTAACATGGCATTAACCATTTTTGATAATCCTTCAATTGGATTTGATTTAATAAATTCAGATGAAGGTTGAGAATTATTGATGATGTTTTGTGTAACAGAAGCCAACAGTGCAACGACAATAGCAGAAGCAATTTGACGTGCTGTATTATTTGCAGCTGTTCCATGGGCTGACTCTTCACGAGGCAAAGCATTCATGGCTGAGGCTGTCAATGGCATAAATACCATGGCGATACCAAACATACGTAATCCATATACAACGGTAATGAAGTGATCAGGAGTAGATGAAGTAAGGAATAGGAAAGGAACAGTTCCCAAGGTCAATATGGCAAATCCAATGATACCTAAGCGACGTGCCCCTACCTTATCATAGGCTGCACCTGCAAGTGGACTAACCAACCCCATCATAAGAGCTCCCGGTAAAAGAGTTAATCCTGAATTCAATGGAGAAAGCCCATGTACATTTTGCATATATAGAGGAAGCATCATCTCAATTCCCATCATCGCCATCATCGCCAAAGACATGATGAGTGTTGTGAGTGCGAATTGTTTATTCATAAAGACTTTAACATCCAAGAATGGCTGTTCAAGCTTGAATTGACGCCATACGAAGAAGATGATAATGATGAGTCCAAGAACAATCGGTAAGATAACTGTATCAAATTTTCCCCAACCATCAGTCGCTACGTTTGTGAATCCCCAGAGGAATGCACCAAATCCGATAAGTGAGCTAACTAGAGATAAGAAATCCAGTTTGATTTCTTTATTTGGGACAATATCACGCATGAAGAAAATCATGAGTATCCAGCAAATTCCGACAACAATCAATGGCAATAAGAAAATGGTACGCCATGATGATGATAATGTAACTCCTAAAATCACATGAGTCTTATCTAAAATCCATCCTGCGTAAGTTGGCCCAATGGCAGGAGAGAGACCAATAACTAATCCCATTAATCCCATGACCGCACCCATTTGCTTAGGTGAAAACATATTAACCATAACCACTTGCATAAGAGGCATAGAAATTCCTACGGCGATGGCTTGTAAAATACGCCCAATGATGAAAATCCACCAGTTAGATGTAGGTGCTGAGAAAGCGGTAAATAGTCCCGCAAGCATCACTGCATAAGCAATGATATAAAGCCAGCGTGTAGGGAATTTAGTTGCCAAGTAAGCTGATACAGGAATCATAATTCCGTTGGCAAGCAAGAACCATGTATTGGCTTGTTGAGCGGTTGATAAGTCGATATTAAAATCTGTCATCAAGGTAGGCAAGGCCGTACCTAGAGAGGTTTGCATGAGCATCCCTCCAAATGTAGCAATCAAGATAAGTGCGACAACCGCAATACGATTGACTGGTTTGCCGTGTATATCTAATGCTTGTTTATTTTCTATTTCTTCAGTCATTATTTATTTGACTCCTCCTCTATTTGTTTTGAACCTATTTCAAAGAATAGTTGAAAATTTTCAAGAAAACTTTCAGCACGTTGTTCTCCCATTTTCTCAAGGATATGGGCAACATAATGAAGAGCTTTCTCTTTGTGTTTTTTCGCTTCAGTTCGTCCTTTGTCCGTTACTGCAACAAGAATTTTACGTCGATCATTATGCGATATTTCACGAGTGATCAATCCTTTTTCTTCCAACTTATTCAGGATAGCAGCAATACGAGCTGTAGACATGTCTGCGTATTTTGCAATTTCGTTGGGCAAAGTAGGCTGTCCTGTACATTTGTGCAAGTACATCAGCACCAAAATCTCCCCCTGCGAAAAACGTCCCATCTGCTCTGCCATTTTTGACTTATTAAAGTGCTTTGCAGCAACCATAAAGTCTTCTGCGGCTTTTCGATAATCCATTTCTCTCCTTTCTTTGAAATTAATAGTATTATTAACTAACACTATTAGATTATAATACTATTATTTATTTCTGTCAAGAGTAAAAATTCAAAACAAAAAACTGCTTTCGCAATTTTTTATATATCAATAGTTGAATATTGTGCATTGGCTTCAATAAATTCACGGCGTGGCTCTACTCGGTCTCCCATGAGCATATCAAAGACTTTATCTGCTTCTGCTGCATCTTCAACTGAAACTCGTGCCATAAGACGACGTTCAGGATCCATGGTCGTTTCCCAAAGTTGATGATCATCCATTTCTCCAAGCCCTTTATAGCGTTGGACCGTAGGTTTTGAACGCCCTTGTGACCATTTTTCAATGGCTTCAGCTAATTCTTGCTCTTGATTTTCTCCCGGTTGGATATATTCTTTAATTTCTGAACCGACTTTGACTCCATAAATAGGTGGTTGTGCAATGTATACATACCCCGCTTCAACTACTGGACGCATATAACGATAGAAGAGAGTCAAGAGTAGGGTACGGATATGAGCACCATCGACATCGGCATCTGTCATGATGACAAGTTTATGATAGCGGGCTTTCTCAAGGTCATAATCCCCACCAAATCCAGTACCCATCGCTGTAAATAGTGAGCGAATTTCTTCATTAGCTAAAATCTTATCCATAGTCGCTTTTTCAACATTAAGAATTTTACCACGAATAGGTAGAATAGCTTGAAATTCACGGTTACGTCCTGATTTAGCCGATCCTCCTGCTGAATCTCCTTCGACAATGAAGAGTTCTGTTTGTTTAGGGTCATTAGACGAGCAATCAGCCAATTTACCAGGGAGATTAGAAATTTCAAGCCCTGATTTTTTACGTGTCACTTCACGTGCACGCTTGGCTGCAATACGAGCTTTACTTGCCAATATTCCTTTTTCAACCACTTTACGTGCGACTTGTGGATTTTCAAGCATAAAGGTTTGCAAAGCATCAGAGAAAAGTTTATTAACAATACCTGTTACTTCACTGTTCCCTAGTTTGGTTTTTGTTTGCCCCTCAAATTGAGGATCTGGATGCTTGATGGAAATGACTGCTGTCAATCCTTCACGCACATCATCTCCTGTCAGATTTTCTTCATTTTCTTTGAGGAGTTTATTGGTCTTGGCATAGTTGTTAATGACACGAGTCAATGCTGTACGGAAGCCTTGCTCATGTGTCCCACCCTCATGAGTATTGATGTTATTCGCAAAGGACATCACTGCAGAGTGATAGGAGCTTGTATATTGCATGGCTACTTCTACTGCGATACCGTCCATTTCGCCTTCAGTGAAAATAGGCATATCAAAGATAACTTCCTTATTTTCATTGATATAGCTTACATACGAGCCAATCCCACCTTCATAATGGAATTCCTCATGGTTAGCTTCCATTCCCTCACGCTTATCTGTGATAGAAATACGGAGTCCACGATTAAGGAAAGCCAATTCACGCACACGGGTAACAAGCTTATTATAATCATATTCTACTGTTTCAGTAAAAATTTCAGGATCTGGGGTAAAGTGAACGGTTGTTCCACGTTTGTCTGTCTCTCCAATAATCGCTAAATCATCTCCGACTATTCCACGGCGATATTCTTGAAAATATTTTTGACCATCTTTATGAACGGTAACATCAAGTTGAACCGATAGAGCATTAACTACAGATGAACCTACACCATGTAATCCACCAGAAACCTTGTATCCGCCTCCACCAAATTTACCTCCAGCGTGAAGCACAGTAAAGACTGTCTCAACGGCAGGACGTCCTGTTTTTTCTTGAATATCTACAGGAATTCCACGCCCGTCATCAATAACAGTGATAGAATTATCGGGTTCAATAAATACTTGGATAAGATCAGCATATCCTGCCAATGCTTCGTCAATAGAATTATCTACAATTTCCCATACCAAATGATGAAGACCTTCTTTAGAGGTTGAACCAATATACATCCCGGGACGCATACGAACCGCTTCAAGACCTTCTAATACTTGGATTTGACTGGCGTCATAATCTCCTGCATGGTCTTCCATTTGATTTTTTATTTCTTCGTTGTTTTCAGTCAAAATATTACTCATTTCTATAGAATCTTATTATCCTAATTATACCACAAAATCCTTATTTTTACCCGTTTTTCGTACAAAACAAGCATCTGATTAGACGCTTGTTTTATGGGTTTTTTTAGCTTGGATAATTGCCCACGGTGTATATAACAATATCCATGCAATGATTAGCACTACTATAAGCCCTAGCAAATAAAAATTCCCGAAAATTTGATGGATAGGTTCTAATGGACTACCCGGTACTGGCGTTTCCAAAAACCAGAAATTCGTTCCCCAAGCATGATTAAGCACCATACAAAGCGGTAACATGATGGCAACAAAGACTGCTGATCTCCAGAGAGCTTTCCATTGGGGTTGATAGTCTTTAGCAATTAATCGCATTAAGACATAGGTAATCATGAGAGTGTGAATAAGGAAGCTTTGCCAGACAAAAATATTTATAGCTGCATTGGTTACCCAATCAGGTGTCAGTATGGCTGCCACAGCTCCCCATAAAGTCAGAGCATACATCAGTTCCTTGGTCGTTTTGTTCTCAATAAAGGCATCACCTAAAATGATGAAAATTCCCATTCCACATAGATGGAACGGCAAATCTCCATAATCAAATTGACCTGTTACAATGAGAAAAATATCTTTAATAATTTCAAGTGAGACAATAGTCACAGCCACGTATTTTCTAATTTTATCTCGTTTATTTATATATTTAAGATAAAGACGAATGATGAAAATTGCAATAATAGCTAGTATGTCAAGGAAAAGAAAGTGCGTGGGGGTGAACATTCCAAACCCCGGTCCTTTTGCTCTTGCATTAGCAATCCAAAATGAATTCATATTATAATAATTCCTTTAAGTTTTTAATGTTTTGATTGGCTTTTTCTGATGTAAGCTGGCTGTCAAAGAAGATGGTCTGCACGCCTGCAGAATTTCCAGCCTCAACATCAATCTCTCGATCTCCAACCATGGCTGTCTGATTGAGTTCTAGCTTATATTTATTGATTAGATATTGGATTGAATCTGGTGCAGGCTTACGTGAGAAGCCATTGTCAGAAGTTACTATCTCTGTGAAATATTGGCTGATTCCTGCTTTTTTCAAAATATCCAATACCTGATTGTTGCGATGAGAAATCATATAGTTACTCCTCCCATTATCAACAATGACCTGTAAGACTTCCTTAGCTCCATCAAAAAGCAATGGCTTTTCTAACTCCTTGGCTTCTAACTCTCGATATAAAGTAAGAAAATCAGGAATATCTCTGGCGTATTTATCAATAGCATAGTCCGTTGATATTTTTAGAGCTTGATAAGCTTGATCATGTAATATCACTCGCTCCCTAGCCTGCCAAAGTGCTGCAGCGAAGGCATGGCTGGAAGATTCATAGTTATCCAGTAAGGTCCCGCCCAAATCCCAAATATAATTTTTGTACATCATTATTTTTTATCTGTGTCTTTTTTCTTTTGCCTTTGTTTAGCTCTTTGGATACGTTTCTTAGCGAGTTTGTTCTTCATGTCTTGGTCTGTTGTAGCAAAATCAGGGAGTTGATTATATTTCATGGATAAAACTAGGCCAATGGCGATAATATCTGCTATAAGTGCTGACCCCCCTTGAGAAACAAGGGGCAAAGGAATACCTGTCAATGGGACAACACCAGCTGCTGCTCCAATATTTTCAAAAATATGGAAAAGGAACATCATGATTACGCCCGTTGAAATATAAATATAAAAGGCATTGTTAGATTTATAAGTTGCTCGAATCATACGATAAATCAAAAAGAAATACAAGATAACTAATAAAACTGAACCAACGAATCCAAAATCTTCTGCAATAACTGTAAATATCATATCTGATTCACGCACAGGTACAGGCACACTCACAACATTCAAGCCTTTCCCATATAGCCCACCTGAACCAATAGAAATTAGCGACAAGGCTTGCTGACGAGAAAACCCCTGCATATAATCAAAGGGATGAAGCCAAGCGATGAATCGATTGATTTGATAATGACCAAAGGCACCACCAAGAAGCTTTTGTCCCCATGTTTGTGTAGTCAGATAGGTGATTCCTGCAAATAACCCTGCTCCCAATCCAAAAATCGGAAGCAAGAGTTTCCAAGAAATACCTGAAACAAAAAGCATCCCCAAGAATATAACACCAAACACCACAAATGTCCCGAAATCTTTTTGCAAAGCACTTAAGAATGCAATAGGAATCGTAACTAAAATCATTAATCCTAGGAGTTTCAAATCCTCTATTAAATTACGTTCTTTTTGCAATTTTTGAAAACGGACAATCAACCATGAAAGCATTAAAATATAGGCAACTTTCATAAACTCAGAAGGTTGAAAAAGGTTGGTATCTCCGATAGCAATCCAGTTTTTTGCTCCTGTGGATGCGTACATACTGGGACTGTAAAATTGAAGAGGTAAAGCAAGAAGTAAAAGCCCTATACCATAAAAAAGAGGAGTCGCCTGCCATAATACTTTAGAGTTTAGGTGCATGACAATAAAAGCAAGAATAATCCCTATCACTGCCCATGTTGCCTGCTGTGCCATCATTTGCTTCACTTGAGTGGGGTAGTCATGACTGAGTGCCACGTAAAGTGCATAAAAACCAATGATTATAATACTAATCGCTGGTAAAATTAAAGGATAATCAATCCGACTATCAAAAGTAAATCTATCTTTTTCTTGTTTATTATTCAATTTTTTATACCATATCACATAGAAGTTTGATTAAAAATCTAGAAATTTTCAACCTATTTATTGTCTTATTATACCTTTTATTGTCAAAAGTAACAATAAAAAAACAGCCTTACTGTTTTTAGAATAGATGCCCTAGCCAATCGCCTCCAAAAATCAAAGCATAAGAATAAAGGAAAATCGGAAGAGGCTTACACAGAAGCATTGTCCATGTGAAGAATTTCCACGACATCTTTGTCTGACTAGCGATTAATACCAAAGCATCGTCTGGAGCAATAGGGGATAAAATCAGTAAGAGAAAGATAATATTAAATCTTTTTTGTCCTTTATCTAGCCACTTCATGTATTTATTGTATGTTTTCTCCTTAACAAAGGTTTGT
>Ga0136643_10002742_pt1 | contig 23182 bp, 12 predicted proteins | sample TergutLab28metaG_FD_96883 | JGI IMG/M metagenome (GOLD analysis project Ga0136643, IMG submission 96883) | Labiotermes labralis P1 segment gut microbial communities from Petit-Saut dam, French Guiana - Lab288 P1 (version 3) (version 3) | ecosystem: Host-associated > Arthropoda: Insects >... | reverse complement strand
TTCCTCTATTAAAATCTTTTTTCCCACCCCTTCCCCCCCCCCCCCCCCCTCAAAACTTCATTTATTGACATACAGTTCATTCAAGGAACTGGCAGTAACTCACACTACACAGTGCCCAATGATAGGATGACAGTAAGTAAAGGAACAGAAAACAATGCAAAAAGAAGGCAACATGGGCTAACTTAAGGTACTATCCCTGCACTTGCTGGAAGGAACTGAGAGAAAAAAAAAATGAAGAAAGAACTTCAGAATAACTGATGTACCCAACAAGATTTCAACCACTCACATCCCAAACATCAGACAGATGCATTAATGCTTCACTTTCCTGAATGATGTATTTTAGAAATTAATACATGTTTTCTTATTCACTCATAGCAGTAACATACCAATCTTATTAATACTGCCACTTGACAAAAAATGTGGGGGACCGCGGTAGCACAGTGGTTAAGGTGCTGCGCTACAAATCGGAAGGTCGCTGGTTCAATCCCAGCTTTTTCATTGACATAAAATCCTTCCGATCGCACTATGGCCCTGGGGTCGACTCAGCCTCAAACAGAAATGAGTACCAGGAGTATTTCCCGGGGGTAAATGAGGCCGGTGCATAAGGCTGACAACCTTACCACCATCCTGTGCCGTTGTCATGAAATCTGGAACCTTAACTTCCTGGAACCCTCTGGGCCACTCCAGGCCTGTAATGGGACTGCTTTACCTTTACTTGACAAAAAATACCTCATGATAAACTTTAACTACTCATATCAATTCAACAGAACAATCGCGTGTAACCAAGGCACTCTAGTGATGTGAAGATGACACGCAAGGGTGACAGACAGACTATGGATGTATCTGAAGCACTGACAATAAAATTCATTGTCAAAAAAAACTCACAACATCACGTTTCCACTGTTAAATGGTTGTGCCAATTATGATTATAATTCACGCATAACCAATGCTGTATCAGTAAAATTATCACAAAATAAATTTGTAAGTACAGAACCAAGTACATGAATAAATTACGTTTATCCCTCACAACATGCGCAAAATGTTTTTGTGGCGAACAGTATAGCACACTAATGTCTGTAACAATGATCCCAAAACCTTGGCTTAGCTACTCTTTTCTCCAGTTCATAAAACCAGGAAAAGAATGACTCAACAGTCTTGTTAATTGAAAGACAATTTGAAAGCTTGCATAAAAGTGAATCCCACAATAATATTTAAGATTCTGTATCTTGGAACTAATACACACTATTACCAGGTACTCTGTGGCTTGTTTCTCTAACCCTGCCTTTATACATAATGATCACAGGTAACAAAATAATAATGGAACAAAGTAGGCTGCCATTTGAAAAATCTGATATAAATAACATTTATATCAGTTGTTGTTTTATTTAGTGATGCATTCAGTCTGCTATTTGTGACAAATAGAGAAGATGATGATTCTTAGACATTCACTAACTTGTAATAGCCAGCACCTCATTTACTGTCACCATGGTTAAAATTATTTTCATATCACACTTTGTTTAAGAACAATAACAGAGATGTGCCGGTTTCTGCAATGTGATAAAGAAAGTAATTCAGTGAACCAAATGTGATAGGTGCTGCTGCTTTCAAATATTTACTTGATCATATACCTGTATATTATATACAATTTCAGGCAAATGTTTTCACTCCCTTCAAGTGATTTGTACTGATACTGTTAAATGAGCAAAAACAAAAATCACTTGAAACTGGTAATTAAAAATTTAAAAGAAATTAAATACCTGTTCAGTGCGAATGCATACAGATATCTGATAGCTGGTGTGCTGATGTAATTTTTTTTATTGGGAATTGTTTTCAGGTCATCAACTAGCTGTACCATAGCATCATAATCTTGTATTTCCCTGAATGAGATGAGGACATTCAGTACCACTTCTCCAGACAGAACATTGGGGTCATCCAATCGTTTCCTCATGTTGTGAAGAGCCTTGGCCAACTCATCACCAGAATACAATTCTCTTGCCTTACGTAAGTCCGACAGAAACTTCTCCTTCATGTGTGCTCTGAAATCAAAGTAACCACTTAATTATAGAGGGTCATCATAAAAGAACTCAATATTTTAAATGTGTAATTTCTTTTTGAAGGTCCAGTTGTTCTGATGTTGGTATTCTTGTGCAAACTAGTGGCAGGGCTTTCATTTGACAACATTAGTTATGATGATGGCATTCTGCACTACTGAACAAATGGACTTTAATGTGAAAAGTTTTTTGAATGTGAACAGGCAGAACAAGTGTCATGTAAAAGGTAATGCTTATGACTGGTCACATTAACTGTGTAATCTGGTAAGTATTAAAGTCTATGACAAGAATGTGTTATTACAGTGAATCATATAATGGACATTTCAAACACATTTTGGTTAAAAAGATAAAATTCTGAAGGCCATTCTGTCTGTACTATCAGGTGAAATTATGAAACCTAGTCTCTATCCCTAGACAACAATGGCTGTTCCATGCGAAGGATGGCAGATCAGATTCATACCTCCACCTGATGACAGCAGTGTCAGCTTCTGTAACAAATTTCTTCAACAAAAGAGGACATCAGAAACTGTCCAAAATACATGTTAGTTCAACTACTACTTTGTTTTGCACATCTCTACATATAAGCATATGTATGCTGCAACTGAACATTTTAACTTCCACTGGCTGAATGGGATGCTCATGTCCTGTTAAATGTAACTCTTTATAGCCTAATGAGGCAACACTGTCCCATGCATGTGCAAGCAAGGGAAGAAAAAAAAACCGACTCAAGCCTTCAGCAGCTACATTGGGATTTAAGGGCCAGATGATAAAGGTTAAATGGCATCCAGCCTCCCTTGGCAGCTTACAGTTAAATGGTGGCAAGTACCTGCTATGACAGTCTATTTTTGATACCCTCTTAAGTGTAGTTTGATATGTAAAAAAGCATTCTTTGGTCACAGAAGACAACAGAAGAGCACCTGTTGGTGACATGTTGAAATACTGCACATACAAAGTACAAATTGCAAAACATTCATCGCATCACATAACTGCGTGAATACAGTGATTGCCTGTCTCAGAAACCAAGTAAGCTGACATTTGGTTAAAATGGGCAATGATCACTTCCACATCTTTTCCAGTTCATATTTACATAGTACAAACATCCTATCCTTCAACATTACATAATCTATAAAGCAGAAAAGTGTCATTATGTAACTCAAGAATAAATAAATAATGCAGCTGTGAAAGTGCCATAAAATACAGTAAGAATAAGATAAACAGTTGCAAGACACCTTGATAATCCTGACTAAACATGAACCCTACATTTATCACCCAACTAACTAATCTTAACAGTTGAAGTAAACACCAATCAAAGTGTCTGTCCTTATTTTGCACTTCAGCTAAGAGCAAATTAAGTACAGAACTAATGCTGCATAAGTGCACTGTGTCGAAAATGACAAGTACACACACTTGTTACATAAATTAAGCACTTTCCACTATTAGGAAAAGAAGCTTCTGGAATGACTTTATTGCTATGACTTCACCTTGAAGAAGGCGGAAATTTAATGGATATGTGTCACACAATGTAACACTTCAGATTGGCTGCAGCTCCCAAAGACAAACAGACAGACCAACAGACAGACACAGCCAGTTTGCTCTAATTCCATGTCATGACATGTACCCAAGCTGTGAATGTACATCCTTCATGTTTTAGTGGCAATGAGCTTCAGATGAGAAGACAAAGTGATACATTTGCGGAACTGTGTGTTAAGAAGTGTTGTGAAGAAACATACCACACTAGTGCCTCCACTCATTATTCTTATTTACACTACCTTGGCTCTCTTAACAGTGAAGAGGACAGACCTGGAATGACATGCACAAGTAAAATAATAAAGAAGCTACTATATAAAAAGTTTTACTCTAAAAAAAATAACAAAAATTAAGCACAAGTGTCTCACAACTGTAATAAATTCGTTTGAACTCACATTAGTATAACATGAAACATTAATCCGTTAGAGCGCAACCACATGTTCAGATTAATTTCAGGCTTCAAAGGGTTAATAAAATATGAGTTCATATGCACTTGATAGTCTTCTATTACTATTTCATCAAGAGTTACTGACATAAAATAAATTTCTGCAGCTATCAAGCCAACTGGTAATTCTGAATGAAGCACAATCACTGCCCTCTTTGTTCTGACAACAAAAAGTATACGTTTCTTTGCTTCTCTATCCTATGTATTAAATTTCATTCAACTTTTAATTATCAGGAAATACAAAAAAATTAAATTACTCTAGGTAACAAGGCCAATTATGTTGACCCAGAAATTATTTTCATTCTAAAGAGAGTCTCTACACATAAATTGAAAATTCACTAGGGGAAGAGATAATTTTGGATTTCTAAAGCTTCTTTAAGTGTGTTATTTAACAATGTTGTCAAATGATATTAAACAGCACTGATGACAGGTAAAGTAATGAGTGTGCAGCATTAGTGGTAAGGATAGCGATAGGGGAAAACTTAAATACTAAGAGATAAACTTGTCTCAGTGCCATGCTGTCCACATGAATTGGCCTGGGATTGAACTGTAGCCTCTATAGTAAAAGAACAGGAACTGACCACCTGAGACATGGCACGATTATTACTCTGAGTCTCAGGGATGGATGGTAGGACACTATTAATTAACCCAGTGCAAGCATGTTATATTTTTAAAGTCAATGATTATCAGGTCTTAAACTCTTAACCAGCTTCCATGTTGTGCAAATTAAGATTTCTAATGTTAGCAGACAGAAGCAAGTGACATCTGGTACAAATTTAACACTTCACTGGGGAAAAATCCCAGTAAATTTGAAATGAAAGGTACTCTTTGTCTGCAGGTACTTTGTGTATAACTTGTTAAAACGGAAGTATCATGTATAGTCTACGGACACATAAACTGCACTGAACTAGCTCATAACAGCAACCAATGTACACATGATGAGGAATGTGCAGGCTTCAGTAAGCACAAAATTTCTTGATTCTGTATCACATAGTTAGATTATTAAAATAGGATGGAATTAGAAGCTGATGCATGTATTTTGTATCTAAATAAGTATTACGTACTTTGACTGCACCTCAACATCTTGTAACAACTTCTTCAGTTTGATGGTAAGATGCTGCTTGGGGTCTACTGGATTCTCAACTCCAGGAACACTGACTGGGGTAGGATTTGTGGTAACACACGTTCCACAATCCACTAACCGGTAAGACACAAATGTATAGCTGCCACAAGATAGCTGGAATCAAAGAGGTTGTAGGTCATGCCATGCTGCTTGTAATAGCTTGATATATTCATGTATCTATATACAATAGGACAGACAATTATTGCATGTACACACACACACAAATACATTTGTTACCCATGTGTGCAGGTTACTTCACCGTCACACCATACTACCTTACAAAAAGGAGCTGGCAACCAACAGCTCTGTGTTTAAAACTTGGCTATCTGAAAGATACAGATGTAACTTAACTCACTGTTCTAATAAAAGAGCGTTCATTTTAAAAGGCTTCTAAACTAATGTGAGAAAACAGTTTCCCTTTCTAATCTCTGCCTGGTAGAAGGTGATCTGGTGATCATAAGGATGAAGATTAACATGTTCACTCCCATATTCGACCATGGTCAAATAAAATTTTTTTTTTGTCCAAAATCCCATATCTCTACAGTCGGACAACAGCAAACAAAGACAGCATTTTCTGTACTCGATCTTGCTATGCAGTTTCCATTTTAATCAGCAGATGGTGCTTGTAGCTCCATTTCAAAACCATTTTTTCTATCCTTGAATATTCCTCCTGGTTCTGAAAGTGATTTCTTTTTCTTGCAATACGTGACAGTCAAAATGGTGCGCAGCACACTGAATAGTGCAAACAAACAACATAAAGTTTCAAGTGTTTGGAAAGGGGGGGGGGGGGGTCAAAAGATGCCGCTTTGGCCAAAATTATTTTGTTCAAGAATTATAGGGATGATTTGATTCCTTAAGACAGTGGTTCAAGTAGGAGTAAAATGTGTGTTTCAGGCAAAAATGCAGCGCTTCCATCCACAGATGTATGACATAAAGTATCACACCCGAAAACAATAATACAACTTTCCTTCTGTGCTGTCTGAAATTTTCATTCATCTATTTGCAACAGTTTGTCAGAAAATCACAATAAAACATTATTTTGAAAAATAAGTGTGCTGTGTAAAAAATGACTGGGCCAGCAGTTCGCCTGGCAGTAGGGTTGCTGCAAGTGAAGGTGCTCAGTTCTCCCTCCTTTACTTCCTTACCTTACTTACACACTCTCAGCATCTCAAGTCATTGTACGGACTGCACACTTTACACATCATTCTATGTTGGGCTATTAATTATGATTTCATATAATCTGGATATCATATAGCTTTCCAAAATTCACCCCATAATCGTCAGACAGCAAATGTAGTATTATATGTGAATGAAGAGAAGCAAAGAGCTCCTGTTGACAAAATGTCACTGTTTAATTTGTATTCTACTTATTTCTATGGGGTACACAGTGGTGCAGTTGACTGAGGCACTGCACTACAAGCAGTAAGGTTGCAGGTTTGATTCCCACTGTTGTAATTGGAATTTTTCATTGATATAATCCAGCTGCACTATGGCCCTGGGTTTGACTCAGCCTCTAACAGAAATGAGTACCAGGAATATTCCCTGGAGGGTAAAGGTGGCCGGTGTGTAGGGCTGACAACCTTACCACCTTCATGTGCCGACTGTCTTGAAATCTGGGAGCCTCAACCTCCTAGAAGCCTCAGGCTGTCTAGGCCTGTAATGGGATTGCTGTACCTTTTACTTCTTTCTATATTTCAACAATGATTACATGTTATGGTATTGGGAAGAGAGGCAACTTTACCTTACCTTCAAATTCAAAACTGGTAAGGAAGGATATGGTGGTTACGTGTGTGCTTCATTAAGCACCATACCATGCTGCGACTGGGAGAATGGTGGTACAGCTGGACATTCTTAACTACAACACTAGATATGAGGTGAGTGGTCAGCTGCATGGCTGGGTTATATCACCTTCAGAGATAGAGCACCTAGTCCTCTCAGAACATGAGGTTGGGTAGGTGTCAAAACAGAAAAGATAAAAACCTCTTCTCCTTAACAAGAATCACATGCAAACTCCTAATCTATCCAGTGCGTAACCTAGTCACCGTTATACCTGAGCCCATCTGGTTAATCAGCCTTCAATGATTCAATAAATTTAAACATTAAGATCAACAAACCTCCACAAAATAGTGTCAAATTACAACTGAAGTTTGTCATCATAATGTACCTTACCTTCATTCTTAGTGTTGTTTCTGTGTCACAATCATTATACAAAAGTATATTCTCCTTCATTCCAAAACTCTCACGTACACCAAGGTGATAGAACAAGGCACTTTGTTGAAGTTGAACAGATAAATCAACCACTGCAACATCTGCATTGTAGAACGTATCCAACACATTCGTCTCACCAAAATCAAGTTTCTCAAACTAAAGGGAAGAGAATAAGACTGTGACATGCAGTACCATTTTTTGTAGTTTATCAAACTTAGTTAAAAATTGGAAGCATTAAACATAAAGTTGTGAAAGTCTTTCATACTAAATTAAAAAAAAAAAAAACTATGTGAGGTTTATGGAGAAGTCCATTTATGACCTTATAAAACTAGGGTTTATTGTTAATCAATATCAGTGAAAAATCAGAATTTTATTCTAATGTAAGTCTCCAGTATCAAAATTTAAAGAAGACTCATGCTTCATCAGAAACATTGAAAAGTCCCATTTATGACAGTGTAAATTGTGCGTTAATATGAATAACTACCACCAAAAATTGGAAAAGCCCAGCACCTCTTGGCAGAAGTCTTTCTGACTGAAACTCAACACATTCTGTCAAACAGTGTATGGCATATACATAAAAATCCATTTACTGTCTTATGTAAACCAGGCTTTATTAGTTATCAATATGGCTGAAAATGAGACCAATATGACAACTTGTAGCAAAGGTTTCCAACATCAAATTTAAAACAAAATCTGTCCAGTGGTTTAGGCAATGGCAGTTAAGTCAGAGATGGACAGAAATGATCTCCTTCAACTATATAATTAATTTCACTCTTAAATATAATTAATATACCTGAATATGGTTCATGTTGGCATTCACCAAAACACATGCTTGTCGAACTTCATCTAAGGCCCGCTTCCTGTGTGCCAGGTGTTCTGGCTGGTGCACATCAATAACACACACCACATCCATTCGTGGTCTCTGCACTTGATGAGATGTCACTGTGGTATGCCCAGAGGCATCACTATGACTACCGACACTGTCTGTTACACTCCGACTTTCTGTTAACAAAGTTTACAAAAGTTTGAAACTGCTAATACTGATGGTGACAAATATTAACATACAAAACCAACGAGGTGCACTAATTTCCCAAATTTATTTTTGGAACAGAACTCTACATGTTTTGCTGACTCTAACCTGTATGACATACACCTATTGCTGTGTATATAGTACTAGACTCCTGATGACGGACAGAGAAACTGTCCAAAACATGTAGAGTTCTATTCCAAAAATAAATTTGAGAAATTAGTGCATCTCATTGGTTTCATTATAAGAATATATCATGATGCACAGTCCTCTGAATGTCAAATTCAGAGGATATGTAGGAACCTCTTCTGCCCAGAAAACAGTGGCAGCAGGTTGCTCTAAAATGTTGGTAGCTCTCTACCAAACTATGCAGCATAAAATTCAAGAAAACCATATTTGCAGATACTCATTTGGTTATCCCTTCGGCACTGAACGTCATATACATATACGTAACATGCAGTGTGATGCTTAAACAGGCTGAACACCATATAAATATACCTGCCCTTTTGCAGCCCCAGTTTAAATTCCTGTCTTCTGCAGATCACTATGGGCATTTAATTCCAGGACCAAACGGTGGTTATATATGAATTAATTTGTGACAACATCACTATCTCAGACTCCACAGCATAAAATTTTGAGATGATTGGTAGCAAGTAATTACAAAGTATTCAGAAGCTGCCACACACTGACATACACACTACTCTAGGATTTAACTTAATAAACTGAAGAAAACCATGAAATATCTGAGCCAGCACATCCAGTGTTCTGGCTTGACACCTCCCATACACAATTCAGAAGTATTACTGCTTAAGCACTCTTTCTCAATGTAATCTTCATGCAAAAGTGGAAGTTGATTCATAACATCAGTACCGCTGTCAAAGAAACTATTCCGTGCTATATATAGGGTGTGCATACAGTTCCATCTCCCACAGCCATGTATTAGACTGGAACTCTTCACACTTGCCTTCACCTTGCAATGACAGCAGTATGTGCAGTAATAGAAGAATAATGTTCCCTCCTAACAGGTCAAGCTGTCTCATAATACGTGACAGCAGAAGGCCCTGGACCAAGCATAGGACATAGAAAACTCCTGTCAGAATTGGAGGATTTTATAGACCTAGAAGGCCAAACAATGAAGATATGGAGCTGATGCTATCCAATAAGTATGGTTTGGCACATAAACTGTATATACTAGTAGTTGGTGTCAGTTCACTTTATGACTTCATCATGGGCTAGTGAAACAAATGTTCTAGCCAATGAACACAGTTGGTTTCTGTTAGCTCATGTTATAACTGCAACAGGGATTAGTGAAATTAAAGTTATAGCTCAGCAGTACATCTTTAGCAGCCCCATGTATAAGGTGAGTTTTGGTATGTTGTTATGGAGCAACCAGCAAACATTAAATTTTGTTTCAAACTTGGGAAAACAGCTACAGAAGCACAAAGAGATCTTGAAACTGTTCACAAAAATGAAGCCCTATCTCATACACACATCGTTATTTCACAGAACACAGTCATGCACATCACTGCAGTGAATCTCAATGAGGCTACTAGTTGCTACTTAATATAAGGCATCAATAGGCTTCTTCTTTTTTGAAAACCATTTTTAGTCAAAAAAGTTTTGACCAAGAATGGTTCTTACAAGGAGGATGCCTGAGGATGACATATTATGCCTAACTGAGTTGCACTGTAGTATGGTGCATGATTGTGCTCTGTGAAATAAATATTTGATTAACAGGCACAATGGGGATGAATCACCTTAAGATCATACACCTGTCTGGAATAGTTTAAAAGATTCATGGAAGAGGGGTGTGGACCCTGAAGATGGTCCATGGCGTAGGCAAATGTCAACTACTAGAAATCCAGAAACAATTACAAAAAGTTTGTGAATTGGTGTCCAGAGACCAAAGAATAACCCTAAAGTTGACAGAGGACCAACTGTGCATTAAACAGGAGATGATTTGTCCTATTTTTCATAACAATTTGGGAATGAGGAAGATAAGTATAATGTTTTTCCACACAGTCTCATAGACAAGAAAAAGGAACGGAGACTCATAACCTGTAAAGAGTTTTCCACACCTGTCACAGCAATCCACACTTCCATTCCATGTAGTTAGTTTTGGGTGTTTCTGTACAATCCGGGAACGAGATGTCAGAGCACGGAGTGGGAAACAAAATCATCAGGGAGACCCAAAGCGTGTTGCTTGCAAAAGTCAATGATCAAAACAATGTTGATCTTTCTGTTTCATAAACAGGGAGTAATACACAAAAACTTGTGCCTGATGGAAAAATAGTGAACAGTGAATTCTATATACAGATGCTGGAAAGATTGCTGAAGGGGATTTCCAGAGTGAGACCACAATTTTGAGAGAAAGGCAGTTGGTCCCTTTTGCACAACAGTGTCCTTGCTCATTCTACCATAACAGTAAAGTGCTCCCTGGGGAATCACAGCATGGTCAGATAGGCCAACCATCCTCTTCACTTGATCTCATGGCAGACAATTTTTCTTATTCTCTAAAGTGAAAACTGACCTCAAAGAAAGAAGATTTCAGGACATCAAAGACATAGAGATAAATGTAACTGCCAAGTTAAATGCAGTCTGTTGCACACCGTCAGCGATCATTTTGTGCAACTTTCAGAAAACTGTAAAAAGTGTGTTGCATTCAAGAGATTCCCATGAAAAAAAAAAATAAAAAAATTTTAATTTCTCTCTTCATGTATATTAGTTCTTATAGACCGAGTCTTGGAATTTTATTCTTGATGTCCTATTCATAAAACAAGTGACACAATGCTCTAATACAAAGGATTGAAGAAGGCTATGTAAAATCCAAACAATGAACATTTTACAAGATGTGAAATATATGTATATATGACTCACCTTGCATGATTCCAAAACTCATATCCTTATCTTTGAATACAATTGAAATAAGCACCACATTTAGAAAAGCAAGCTATAAGAGACAAGATGTAAGTTACATCCATGCTAAGTGTGTTACGTACATCACAGAGTGTGACACCAGATATAAATTTATCAAACTTTACCAGAAAAAGCACTAAATTTTAACATAAACTTACTCCCTGTCACAAAGTGCTTTACTGATATATCCACATACCACTTGTAAAGGGTTGAAATGACTCTGTAAGTCAACGTGAATGAAATACACAGTGCTTGTAAGTGGTAACTGTGACCCTGTAAATTAACATGAACAAGATCACAGTCTTAATATGCAGTGACTCTGATTCAGCTAAAATCAAATTTGAAAGAACAGCAGGGGTCAGACAAATTATTAAAGGAGTACACCAAGGCCAGTTTTAAGCAGTGCAATGAAAATAAAGCAGACAGGTAAACTCAAACTTACTGTTATATATGTCTAACAAAGTTAATGGCTCACTATTTTCACAGTTAAACTTATTCAACATGCGGCTTTATGATTACTGAACACAATTAAAACAAATCCACACCTGGTGCATCAGAATCAGCTGTGAGTGGCATGTTGTGAATTCCAGGTTCCACAATGAAAATTATGGTGTCTTATGTCATTGTGTATTTTGTTTGCACTGAAGTTTAACTTTATGGCCTATGCAGTGACTAAACTCCAAGTCACACTATATACATTCTAACTTACACAGGCATAATTCTGAAACAAAAGATGACACACACACAATGATAAAATCATAACACACAGCATGCTATGGGACTACAATGATGATGCCTGATGCAAACACTGTACACAAAATATGTCCACAAATGATTATCCTTTGAGTTACTATTTGTATTGAGCAACACACACAACAGCATAATGGAAAGTTCTCCATTCTACAAGAACACAAGTTGTTCTACTAAACCTACTCTGAAAGTGCACTGCAGCGTACAACAAATTACATTTCTAATCAAAATCTTCTGTTGAGGAAAAGGTAATGGATAGGTGTCACTACCAGATAATCAAAGAAATTACATATTGATAATATGTGACTTTTGTGCCAAGTTCCTAATTATGTGACTGTGTTTAAACACTATTGCAGTATAACAGGATGTATCAGTTCAAGTCTATGTAGTATGGTTCAGCTACTCAAATCACAGGTGTGTTATGCCTGATCCACTGCTAATGGTACAGTAAATTCACCTTTTCACACTAAATCCATATATTATAATTTTATATTAATACAGTATACCTTCCTTCATCTCCAGTTCACAAAACTCAATCAGCTGAACATTAATTAATTCTGTGTAACTTTATCACTGTCAGCTTCAAGTACTCGGGGATGAAGGGCCCATAACTTCCGACAGAAAAGTAATTTTCCCACTATATTTGGCTTTACCAATGCTTATCAGTATTCAAATATTGATACAATTATTACGTGCCTTTATCGCGACAGTGGCATGTTTACATTACTGCCACACCTCAATGCAATATACAGTCTAACTAGGTTTAATAGAAACGATTTATGCTTTATCTGTAAAGCAACCTGTCACTTGCAAGATTTGGAGTTCTCACAGCAGTGTTACTGTCTTCTGGGACGCTACACCTTGTCAACTGGTAAACAGATACTGATGTTTCAAAGCGTTATAGCTTGCATCTTCTTGGAATGCTTAACCCTAAAAATTAAGTCACTATGACCTTTTGAAACAAGACAGCATCACAAACAAATCAAATTTTTGACCTCTAACATATACACTACTAACTCTCTAGTAGAACTTGCACGTTCGCCTGTCACTACTGGACACACCACATTTCTAAGTAGCACACTCCAAAATTCATAAGGTGCCTCTGTAACATTCATCTTACAGGTTATCACTGATCTACAAGGTATTCCAAGTGACCATGTTCAAAATGGTTTACCATCCACACTTCACATTAAGTTTTTGTCTCTCCAGTCAGCCCAGTTTCACTACTTTTTACATTATAAGCATGAGGCCAGAACATGGTGTTTTCCAATACACACAAATCCTGGTTGAATCTCATGCTAATGCATGTGTTTTGTAGACCCACTGACTATAATCCATGAAACTCACTTTGTGTGAGAGCTGATATTTTGTGTATGTTTTTGTGTTCCTAAGTTACTGGTTGTACTTCGATATGACATTAAAATAGGGCTCATGTTCTGAATTTAAACTAAGAAATACCTCCCACCCTCATATCTACTGCCACCATAACAATCCCCCCCCCCCCCCCCAATTTTGTAACTTGGCCCTTAAGGGGGATTTGATCAAAACACTAATAAATAAAAAAAAAAAAAAGCTATATATAGTGTCACACAGAACAAATTAACACTACTTACAAAACTGTAGCTGTTTAATATTGCCAAAATGTTTCAAAATAAGCCATTATGACTTTCAATTAAAAGTCCACTATCAGAAAGGTAAATGCACATTTTATACAAGAAAACTTAACAGTGAAGTTGACAAAAGCAGGGTCAAGATATTCACACCTATGGTAGCTGGCATGACTCAGAATTCAAGTCTTGAAGCCAAGTGACTAAGAAGAGGTTCTAAGGATTCTGTTATCCTTGGTTATGAAGCTTCCAAGAAGTCTTACATCATTTACAGGGTACAACAGAGATAGCGGACACACCACACCACAGGACATGATAACACGACAATTACTGTATCCAACAGTCATGCTGCAGTGAAAAGGGTAGAGTTATTTTGAATTCTAGTTTTCTGTATGAAATCCCACGAATACAATGCTTAACAAATTCCCACAGTAACAAACCATGTAATAAAATTCAGTGATTCAGATATAGCTGTTCTAATATTTAAAGTATGTTTCAGTACATTTAGTAAATAATAAAATAATCAAGTATTGCTGTTACACATCAGGCTGACAATAAAAGCACTGCTGAGAAAACTGACAAATGAATGTCAGTCACATGTACAATTTTATATACATGGGTCTGTGCATCATGAATCAAATTGGATAATTTTCCAACAAGATGCGACTTATTCAGTTTATTACATTTCTGTAGGCAGCTCTACACGTTTCAGGTGTTGACACCCATCATCAGGAGCTCGTACAGCTGTAACTACAGCTTCTGGTATTGATTAACTGGATCTACTACCATCTGCTCTCGTTGTTCAGTTGGAACTGATTCATGTGTATCAGTTCCAAGTCAACAACGTGAGTGGATGGTAGTAGATCCAGTTAATCAATACCAGAAGCTGTATTTACAGTTGTAAGAACTCCTGATGATGGGTGTCAACACCTGAAACATGTAGAGCTGCCTACAGAAATGTAATAAACTGAATAAGTCGCATCTTGTTGGAAAATTATTCAATTCACATGTACAAATTTTATTATTATAACCATATTTCAGCACGATGAACATCTGACAAATTACGTGTCAATATTTCACACTATGATATGATCACTATACTTCTACCTTTGACCATGCAACAGAAAAGTAAAAAGACAAAGATCATATTTGGAATATGTGTACTCCACTTGTGAACACCATTTATAAATACGTATGGGTCATGGACAATGATCTACAACTGTTTCCCTGTTCCTCTAGGTTAATACCAGGTTCGCACCCCAAAGGTTGCCTGCCCTGCACATATTCAAAATGGCTAATAAACCAATTTCTTGAAGGCTGCTGCGGACTAACAGCCTAAAAAGCTAAAATCTCAGAGTCTTATAATTGAACTGTATACAATAAATATGTTCAAGTTACTCCTAAGCATTGTCTCCACAGTGTCTAAAGATCTCAGTAATATCAGTTTCTCAGTTCAATCAATGCCTTAGACAGAACGTGGATTTTATCAATTTCATGTACCTGAAAGAATACTCTGTTCAGATTTTACAACTGTGACAAAATGGTCAACAGACTGTTAAGATGCTGTTTGTTGGCAGCAGTTCTTCCAACAAATATCTACTGTTATACCACACCCTTAATAAAGATTGCTGTCTTTGAAGATGTTACACCATGTAGTCTGGTATAAGCATACCAACTTTACAGACATACTTGCTGCCCCCATTATCATGGCAGATGTACCCCCCACTCATCTACAGTGATAATGGAGGCAGCAGGCACCAATGAAATGACAAAAGAAAACAACCTTCAATTTCAGTCAGTGCAGTGAGAACCTTAAATCTCACAAATATTTTTGCGATTGCATCAAGCAACATCAACAACCCACAGTGAGAACTTGGAGATATCATTCTCCCAAGGTATAAGGCAGCAATTTAGCCATACGAAATAACGCTATATAATTCACAACTGATGAAAAAGTGAATTATGTTACTACTTTGAATATATGACGTTTCACCAACTTGTACACAAAGACAAATTTCATGTACCCTGAATCTCAAAGAAACATTTAGCAGTGAAAATTCTTCCAAATGCACAAACATGTAAAACAGACCTAAAAGTTACTTATATCAATAGTCAACACCTTTTAATTGTACAAACTAAATGCACAGTGTTTATTCTTAAAATATATTTATACATGCAAAGTTGTTGCTTTTCTAATGTACTTATATTTATGACATAACTGCTATATAAACCATATTTAACAGCTATATAACAATACCTGGTTTTAAGTAACTGACATAATAGTTCTCCCTGATGATGACACATATGGCACTGATACACGTAGGAGAAATACAATAATTGTATGTAAAGAATAAAAATTGTGAATTTAGTTGGTACAATTAAAAGGTGGTCACTACTATAAGAATGCACAGAATGGAAAACTTCAAAATACTAATATCATTGTTCTTTTGCTTAAAATAAGGGCATATATAAGGGACATGAAACTACAATATTCACTGCATTCAGAGAGTTAAAACCATTACATGATTTACACAGTTACCTGACACTTTAAGAAACAATACAACCCTCTTTCTGATATCTCTAACATCGAATCACAAACTGACAACATTATTCATAGTCACATGGACAATCATACGGATCAGTAACCCATGCACCCTTACCCTTATGTCGTTATATAATGCACTGGGAATGTGGTGAGCATAGCAGTGTACTGTGATATGAAACTGAAGTGAAAAATGTGCAATCTTTAAATCTTCCATTGCCACACAAGTCTACCTTACTCCTACCTCAGTAAAAGTAGAATTAATATATCAACTACCCTAACCACTATCTAATAACCTTTTGGACAGTACCAATACAATCTGAATCAAATGAGTTTTAGCACAATATTAAACTTCCTCCAAACCAACAAGGCTCATAATAATTTAATCTTACTCTAGATCTACACACTTTTTTCCATTTCCTCTCACTTCAAGCACAGAATATGAAGAGTTTTAGGTCTCGAATTCCACTTCATCACTCTCCAAAGAAGAGGAAAGCAAATCAAACATGTAACAGAATCTGTAATGAAGTCTGCCACTTGTACACATGATTTTTTAAATTCCCATCCCCTGTTTTCACTTGAGGTCCAGGTGAAATAGTCCCTCAGATCATTATAAACCTGAATTCCTGAGCTTTAATTACAGAGATGTTCCTTCAATAAAAAGTTGTATGATCAAAACACATGGGCCCTGTGTCTATCATGGACTGTGCTGCTATGAGGCTTTTATTACTTGTACAGCATACTCATCCCTTCCAGTGTCTTATGTAAACAGTTCATTCCACACTAGATATTTACATGCACATTGTTTTTGACAAGTTCTGTGAAAACCTTCCTACATTTCAATGTCATACATTTTGCAGCCATTCATCTACACTGCTCTCCGTTTGATTCTTGTAAATGATCCTACATGTCAGGAGGTGGCTCTTCATGCATTTCAATGACATGATTATCAAATCATTTGAAATTTTGACTGAAAAATGTGAAGGGAACTTATGAATTCTGGTTAACTTACGTGATACAGCAAGAGTTAAATTTGAAATAGCATTTAAAAAACGTCAAATTTTTAATTCAGTGGAAATAAACAGCTGGCCTCCAAACTCAGAATATTACATCAGGGCTTCTCTGCTACTCATCTTCTAACAGGAGTGTTAACTGTAAGTGTCCCTCTGCCAGACATACAAACTGTCACGCAAAAGCAATGAAATGCTCATACACAGAACTATAACAGCCTCAAATCTATTTCAGCAGCATACTTCCACCGCACAGACACACAGTTTTCACAGCATTTTTGTTACTAAAATACTTAAGTTGCACACTTCTTATTCAAATACGTTGACAAATTACTAAAATAATTAACTTATAACGATGAAAAAACACTGCTTTCCATAAATAACAACATATGGCATGTTGTATTGTCACTGCTGTAACAAGAAAAGAATGAAGTAGTCAAGGCCAAATGCGTTACATTCAGGTTTTTGGTGTGAATACAATCACGTTCAAGGCTAACAAGATTTAAAATCGTTAGAGAAAATATAGCACCAACAAAAAAAAGAATGGAAAGTAAAGTCCTTAACACAAAACACTTTGTCTATACTTCAAGTCCTGTAAAGTTTCCGACTTACCGTTCACATAGTACTTTAAATCAGTCAAAATCGACCAAACACCTATTCTTCCATTTTAATTCCTGCAGATCGCACTACAGTTGCTGCCCCCTACCATCACCTTTCTCAAATACTTCGACTAACTGCAAAGTTATGTGAAAGATGGCACAACTATCGAAACCTATTGCTGGCGGGACTTCGGCGTCCAAGCAAACGATAGTACAATATGATATTTGCACATGAAAGTCATTCGTCGATTAATGAAGTTCAGTTGCCAGCATCTTTTCCTGTGCTGGTAAGGTAACGCGAATGATAAGATCTGTTTTGACTTTAAAGTATAAAACTAATCACTCTTATTACACTTATCTACTTCAAAGTATACAACTAATCACACTTATTACATCAGCATCTTATCAACGACAGAGAACAGTTAAAACAAATGTAGCAGTCTTTTGGTGGCGTGTAGTAATGCACTTTGCATTTAACGGAACAAGATAAAGAGGCAGGTAAGACATTAAAAAGCACAACTACAGATAAACAAGAGCAGTGTCTTGAGTGCACAGAACAGGTCCCAGTATTCTGAACAACAGAGAATTTACAGCTGAAGTCAAAAGCAATTAAAATTCCACGTCCTTGTTGAACATGTTGTTGTTTCTGTTAATATCACAGCAGGAAACGTCTAGCTGCTGGACTGACCTTATAACGTTGGTGTGCATTATAATTGTTATAACGACAACAATAATATAACGTTGACTTTGCTTTGTTAAGAGCCGAATTAAAAACAATGACGCCATAGTACTGAATGCTGTAATTATCTGTGCTTTATGTCCCGGTCACTGATCACAAACGGACACATTCCGAACGTTTTACAACTCGTGCAAATGTAGCTCCCGAACGTTCCTGCTTCCCTATTATCCAGCCTCTGCCGGAGGTGACTAGAGTAAGGTGGACAAGAGCCTTCAACGGGCCCCACACTGCTTTTTGTTTAAGTGCACAACGCAGCAGAGAGATTTTCGTGTTTCCTGGGTTCATATACTGTAGATATTACTAGCTAGTTGAAGGAGAATCGGTCATTGTCTAGTTACTCTTCAATGATATTTATTTATGTGGCTGAATACACAAAACACTTAGTTGTACGGGCTTATAAGATCGCAGATCGGATTAAAAAACGACGTTATCATTTCGCTTATTTAGTTGCTTTAAATTCCCGCTTGTAATCATGATGATGACGATGTGATTTAATGGGTTTAAAGTATGTCAACTTAGCTGCACTGGCTATATATAACTTGCTATATTATTAACGAAATACGTGCAAGATGTTTCAAAGAACGCTTATGTTAGTAGATTAAATGAACACGAAAAGCGCGCATGCAGGCACGTTGACAAATCAAAACACTTACAGAATAGCAGATAAGAAAGTAGTGTAGATAAGGACTTACGCCTGTGTTGGCAGGTGCAGTGGTTATGAGACTTATCAGCCATTTTAGAAGTACACCCTCAGATGATGAACAAATGCGATGGAAGTCGCAAGGCCCTTTCTTCCAGCTGCTGTTTGAATTTTCCTTTGTTGTTTATAGTGTAAATGCGTGAAATAACGGTGACTCACCGAGATGCCATCACGCGGCGTGCGCACCGACATAACAGCTGCTAACTTAACGTCTGACGCAGCAAGCACGTAGATGCACGATTACGTAAATTATCTATGCCTGGAAAACCTGTCCGCTGAGCGCTGCGCTCTTCTGGGCTGTTACGAAGCCAGTAGTGGTAATTCCTTACCGACGTTTCGGGACAGCCTATGGACCCATGTTGTCCGATGGGACAGATAGGTCCCGAAAATCTCCTAGGGGACTAGTTCGTCCCGAGACTTCGGTAAGGAATTACCACCACTCGCTGTGTTATAGCCTAGAAGAACGCAGTTCTAAACCCATGTCGCAGCGGAAGCCCGAAAACGTATAACCTGTCCGTTGTTTCAGCTATATTTAAAATAGGTCTACCCGACGTTTCAGGAGTACTTCTTACTCTCATGTTGACGTTCTCATTAGAGTGACATATGGACTACTTACTAATTTGTAGGCGCGTTCGCAAAATTGCGAAGAGCAAATATTAACTTCGTCATGTCTATCCGTCTGTCCGTCCGTCCGCATGGAACAATTGGGCTCCCTCTGCACGGATTTTAATGAAATTTGATTTGAGTACTTTTTGAAAATCTGTCGACAAAATTGAAGTTTCATTACATTCTAACAAAAAAAGCGGGTACTTTACGTAAAGAACTGCGCACATTTATGAAATCTTTCTCGTTTCTTCTTAGAGTGAGAAATGTTCCAAAGAAAGTTGTAAAAATATTTAACTTTTATGCTCAATAATTTCTTTTCCGGAAATCATGCCGTTAGTGAGATGATGTGGGAAAATGTGAATAGCCTGGCACGTCATATCTGACAATATAATGCGGCGCATGAGAATGGCAAGGGGAATAACTAAGGCTACAGACACACACTCAGAAGGTGAAAATATTTATTGCCTTTCCACGGCAATAATGGTTACGCGAACGCACCTCAATGTTACGTTGTCTGTATTGTTTTAGTTCCGATATGCCAGTATGTCAGTAGTGGTTCATATCGCAACTTGCCTGGGGTAGACCGCACATCACATAATACATCAGTTATGATATTTAACCGGTTAAATGGATGCTCAGAAAAATATTCTTGTTTATATCTATAGCTAACCGAGACTGTCTGGTCGAAATAGCTGCCGACTTTTTAACTTTAAAAACTAGGTCGCATATACGATGACCGCTGTCCACTAAAAAAGGTTAATACCTAAAATATTAGGATAAATCCCAACCGCTGTCATTAATACGCGCTTAGGGAAATAGAACGGCCGATATTAAAATAACTTCAGTCAGAGAACTTAAATACCTCGCGGAAATTCTATGCGTAGATGGGAGAATAATATTAAAATGGATCTTACAGAAATGCGTTGGGAGGGTGCTGACGAGCCATCTGGGTCTGGACGGGCGTTAGTGGAGGTGTGTTGTGAATGCGATAATGTACTTCCCGGCTCCAGTCTGGGAATTCTTGAGTGTAGCGAGTGTGCACAAGCAGTAATTTCCGAAGAAGACCCATTTTGCGTGGTTTCATTGGGTACAATGAAAACCAATTAAATGCAGCTCGCAAGACATCGTGTGCCTTGCATATTAATATTCTGCTAGAGGGACACGTTCTTGGATTTTGCTTATTCTAACAACCTGCAGAAATCCACGTAAAATTATCATTAATTTCCTAACAACAGTACAACTGCTGAGCGTTGCAACAGGGCAGAAAGCACTGACCTTCGGCACTGTAGTTAGAAATCCCGCCTGCGTAATGTCCGTCTGGAGATCGGCCCTTCTGGCCGAGGAATTTTGTGGGTTAGACCTCTCCGGACAAATGCTGATACGGTACCATGAAATAGGCCGAGCGATTCCTTCCATATTCTTTCCAATTCACCATTCCTGTATGTGCGTTCACCTTTTCGATGCTGCAAAACGGACACAATTAGGCTATAAAAACAGTTGAATAATCAAAGAAAAATCCATCCATCCATAAATCAGAACCTTCTTTGAAATCTTAATACTCATTTATTAAAATGGGCCCCAGAATCAGTAGGAAAGCAGAAATTCTGTGCCGCTGCCAGGCGTCGAAACCGCTTCACTTAGACCAGAGCTGCGATTTTCTTACTGGGTTAGCTTACCTTCGCATTTAACCGCATCAGCAATTCGAAAATTAATTAATGACCGATTTTGTACTTAACGTTGGAACACGTGAATAGTATATATACCATGTAACCTCGCAAAGCTAGGCCTATACCCTACGGATATGTGGTAAATGTATTTAGACGGGGTTACTCAGGGTTCTAGAAGTGGAATTTATTTATTCATTCATTCTTTCTTTCTTTCTTTCTTTACAGAAAAGAACTTCGAAATTGATCACTTAGTAAACTAACTGACGGTTTAAGTGATACAGACAAGTCCAGGGTAAACTAAGCAAAATATCTTTTTGCAATAAATTACAACTACTTTTTTTTTTTTTATTTTTGTGGCGCGAAGACCCCGCTAAATTTTCAACGAAAAATTTTTGTAGCGGTGCACACAAGCAGCGTTTTGTTGTGACAGGAAATAAAATATAAACTCAATGGATGAATATAACGAACGATCCAGCAGCTACCACTGCGGCAGCGCGGCCGTTTCTTCCTGTACCATTGTTGCCCAAGGTACGAACGCCATTAACAGGGCCTCAGATAAGAGAGAAACATCAATGGGTTCGCGCTGCAGCGCGTGGTCATTCCGACCTCCAAGCTCGACATGTTTGCCTGTTTCAGACGTGAGCAATTGCAGATGCCTTGCGTACGAACGTCCCACATACGGAACGGAACAATACGGGATAATTACTGGGTGTTCGGAAAGATGTTTGTACAGGAAATGACGTCTTACCTTGCGTACGAAACTGGTGTATGTAACTTCTAAACGCCATGTACTTGCGACACGAGGCAACGGTGTCTTGAAATTACGATACTGCACATAGGAAACCATGAAGAGCGAGGAGGTACACGATACTGTCACTGCTGGAGACCTAGGGCGCCATTTTGTATGTAGTTCAGTTTATGCATAAACTGCAGGCAAAGCAGGAATTAAGCTTTTAAATGATTACATTGTAAGAAGGAATGATATAGGAAAGTTCTGAACACGGAAAACTATAGGTTAATAAAAATGATAAGGATTTTCCAACGGAGATTTGCGAACAGACCCTGCGTTCCGTCGTGATGGGCTGTCGGTACGTAATTCGATTACGGTGATTAAATTGATGAATACAGGATGTGCGACACACGTGGCACGAGTGTAAAATGTTAAATACGTACACAATTTTGGTAGAGAAACCACTAGATACACCTAAGAGATATGGACTGCCTGAAACTGCATTAGGGAATGTTTTAATCGATTTTTGCGAATGTGGCAGAATAACGAGCTAACGAACTTGCGGCTGCCACAGCGTGACGAAATTACATGACTACCTGCGAAGGCATAAATACAGACTATTGGAGAATAATAGTGTAGCATGGACTAGGCTACTACTCCAGAAGAAAAGGTTATCGATGTATGATACGGTAGTGTTACAGTTGCGCCTTGCTGTCATTTACCACAAGGTAGTCAACCAAACCGACTGCCTCTGTGGTCTAGTGGTCAGAGTTTCTGGCTACAGATACAGAGGTCCCGGGTTCGATCCCCGATGCTACCAGATTTTCTGAGTAGTAGTGGGTCTGGAACGGGGTCCACTCAGCCTCGTGAGCCTCATGAGGTCAATTGGGGAGCTACTTGAATGCAAAAAGTAGCGGCTCCAGGTCTAGAAAACA
>Ga0136643_10002739_pt1 | contig 23187 bp, 27 predicted proteins | sample TergutLab28metaG_FD_96883 | JGI IMG/M metagenome (GOLD analysis project Ga0136643, IMG submission 96883) | Labiotermes labralis P1 segment gut microbial communities from Petit-Saut dam, French Guiana - Lab288 P1 (version 3) (version 3) | ecosystem: Host-associated > Arthropoda: Insects >... | reverse complement strand
TTTCCACAGTTCTTCCAGGTCATTGCCAAGATAAGATGAAAGTGTGGGTTGTGAAATTTATTCCAATGTGTCATAATCATCATGAAGGTGTAAATGCAAGCAGTGTTGAGAACTGCACTCTTCTGAGTTATTATGCAGCGAGTAATGGTAATTTCTTACCTACGTCTTGGGACAACCAGTCGGTCCCATCTTCAGAGGTCAAGTGTTGTATATTTTGCTGCTGTTGTGCGCACATATCAAGTGCCTGTTTCAATTAGACTATTGGCTTGTGGTTCAGTTCCAGTGACACAGTGCTAATAAAATTACGAATTGCAAGAGTGACTCTTGGAAACAATGAGAAATCTCTGTTATTAACACAGGAATTATATTTGTTACAAGATCTTAGTTCAGAGAAGGCTGCTTCTTACTTTCTAAGCAAAAATAACAGATCTGAATAATCTTAGATAAAAGAGTGAAGTTGAAAGATTTGGTTTAGTATGTAGAGATTATAACATGTGCTTGTTTATGCAGTAACATAATTGCTGATCAAGAACAAGGTGTAAGCACAGCTTGAGTAACCAAGGAAATGTATTGAGATTGTATGCATTAATAAGGCAGTGTTATGCCCAAGAAGTAATTATGTTAACCACATCAGCTAACAGGTCTTTTGAAGGATGGGGTAAAATGTCCCAAAGTATAAGTTTTCTTAGACTGCAAAGGTGTGCTTCTGAAATTTGAAGTTGTATCTACTAGGCATATTGATCATTTATTTCATTACTGCTGTAAAGGTGACTAATGGCTTTATGTGTGCATATATGGAGGATCTTCGATATACATTGGGGTTACATTACCAAAAAAATTTTGCTTCAGTCAAAATGATTTGTTTATGGGACATTTTTCTTTATAATGATTGTATATAATGTGTTGTACACTAAAGTTGTTGCTTAGACACACACTTTTTTTCCTTAGAATCAAACTGATTTTTTTATCTGCTTGCAGGTAGCATGCTCATTGCAAAGTATAGCCCAGTTATTTTTACCTTCTCTTACCTCCAAACTCTCTTAAAACTGATGCCACTTTGAACATTTGCCAATGTGTTACCCAAATACAACAAACTAGGGCAGAGAAGAGTCAGAAGATTCATGGAAAATATGCTAAGATGGTTCAGGCTTGAAATTCTGTGTGAGTGTGGAAAAGGGTATGTAGGACAGAACATGGGCTGTTAAGGTGAGGTGCAAGGAACACCAGAGATATGTACATCTGAACATAAAGACAGTCCATCAAGATACTTGTGCTGCCTCATAAAGGAAGCAGTTGAAATATACTAGAAGAAGAGTAATTTTAACAGAGACTTTGGCATCATATTGAGCCAGGCTTGGTCTCCTGTAACCAGAATGCTGCTGAACAAAAACATTGGGACCAAACATGGCAAGTACTTATTCCAACCACCACCCCACTTAGTCTTGCCACTAGCTCTGAGCCAAGGTTTCAGGCAGGTATATCGTGATGCGGATGCACGTCTGAGTTACATTCCTGTTGAAGAGGACAGAGATCATTCTCAGGGCCCTGGTTTGCTCACCATTTAACTACCTGACATGGCTGCTAGCCTGAGAAAATGTTCTTATAAAAATTCCCTGTTTTCTGCACTATAATTGAGTGCTATATGTCTGGGGAAAGTTACATCAAGGACCCATTGCAGATCATGTTGACCATCTTGTTTTGTTGCTGAGCACTGTTGAAATGGACAGGATGCATATACAGTAATTTACTCACGTGTGTGTGTTGATCTTGACAGAGGCGTGAATTTGGGCAGGTATGTTTGTCGCTACAATAGTACATACTTTTTCCAAGTGTCCACTGAGATTAGCCTGTTTGTTTCAGATTTGAGCTCTCAGGTTTGTCTTTGCTGACAGGTCTGAATTTACATGTAGATATCAGTTTTAAAAAGAAAGGAAAGCAGTGGGGTCCTTTCTCTTCTGTGATGTTATGCAGTGCTGATTGGTAGTTAGTTACTGATTTTTGTGAAGCCTATTGGTCCCAACTTGAAGGGCTAAGCAGTCCAAGACTCAGTACTGGTAGGCTGTCCAAATCAACCAATCAGCACTGTGTAACATTCCAGAAGAGCAGTTGCCTTGCTTACACCATGGCATAAGCCTGAAATCATGCAAAGAAAAGGAATCTTCAGAATCATAAATTAATTTACATTCCATGATTAAATATTAACCATGCGTAACATAATTCACATTATATTATCACTCATGGAATAAAAGTATTATGTTACAAAATGGCAGAAAGTGTTGGTATGTGTTGATGCTTAGCCACGGTAAACTGAAAAGGCATAATTAAACAGCTTTTGTAAGCCTGAGTGCAAGGCCCTCTTTCTTCTTGGACTGCTTGACCCTTGAAGATTGGACTGCTGCGTTATCCTGAAATATCAGTAACAAACTACCAACCATAGCTGCACAATATCCCAGAGGCATGAAGACCTCAACTGCACTACAACTGAAGCCTAAAATTGGGCAAGACTTACTTTTCCTGAGATGAGGACATCCATGATTTTAATGAGTGAAAATTGCTTACATATTTTTTATGTGGGTTTATTTACAGTTGCTGTCAGCAAAATTGTGCCAAGCAAACTCAAATGTGCCGAGTTCCCCAGACAGCAGTTCTGACAGTTCAACAAGCTCACCGCAGCATCCATACGACGGGCCCAATCTAGAGGCAGAGAACAGTTTACCTGGTGTGGTAAGTAGATCATTACTCTGTAAAAGTGATCCAGGTTATGAATCTGGTTGATAATTTCCGCAATACACGTTTGCTCTTTTTTCAGCTAATGTCACAGCGGCCACATTGTGCTCGGTTCTTTTTCCAACTGGCTGACTTGGGCTGCAAGCTACAGTACCCGCCTCTCCGGGATGGAGCCCGCATGCTGCTCAAGCTCATCCCACCAGACACCTACACTGTGGAGTGCCTTCAAAATCTCTTTCAGAATCATGCAAGGGCTGGTACAAATGGAGCAGTTGTCATTGAGCAGGCCAGTCAGAGCACACCAGAATTTCCACCTGCAAGTGTAGAAAGCCTTTTCTTTGGAACTTCGTCTTCACAAGTTCTTTATCACCTTGAGGTAAGGGTAGAAGAGCACAGTTGTCAAAATTGTAGAATTTCTACTGAATGACATGATAAGCTGAAATGTGGAGTGGGGAATTTGAATACTTCATACCATACATTCATGCACATTTGAAACTGCTTGAACATTTTGGAGGGAGGTTGTAAAATTGATGCACAGAATTTTAACATATTTACCCTCAGATTTTAAAATGGTGATTGCTTCTATGAGCCCAGTGATCTTGGCAAAGAAACACAAGTGATTTGAATTCAGATACACTTTTTTATTTAATGTTGAAGTGATTCTGTGTATTAAGGGCAAAGATTACATGCTAAAAGAACTCAGATTTGATATCTGAGAGAGACATGTGGCAACTCATAGCAGGAAGAAGCAACAAAAGGTTCAAAGATGAAGGATGTGCACCTGGTTAAGGTATTCTGCACCACTGTGGAATATAGAGCTTCATTATTGTGTTCATAAGAAGCTGCTGCTTGATGCTGCATAAGTTTTTATGCCTAATTTACACACTTGCCAGTGAGTTTGTTTCACCTGGTTTCTTTGATGAAAGGACCTGTGTTCCAGACACAATATCACAGCCATAACATGAATATGGTTTATAATTACCACCAGGTTACAGAAACAAAAGCTGTCAACACTGCCAGTTTTTTAACTTTCTTTGCTGGGAAACCACTTGTTTACACTTGTATTGGGAGAGGTGAGATTTATGTAAAATGCAGTAGTAGTAAATACAGAAATTTTAAACTTAGTTTATGCTATTGCTCCAGTGGGAAAATTAAAATTATTTGTAAAATATTGTAAAAGTGTTCGCCCAGAATAAGGAGTGCATGTACATATTTTCAGATGTATTTGTAGGTATGGATAATCTAGGTCATTTTGTTGAACTTGGCGTCCCGATGAGTTTGTCAGTATTCCGTAATATTTATGTTAGAGGTTTTATCTCCACTTGTGTTGCCATCTTGCTGTATCAAACATGCACATTCAGAATAAAGCAACATAACAAACTCATCTTGCAGAGTTAATAATAATGGTAATACTTGGCAGCATTGCACTTTTCATTCAGCTTGTGTTGCTATGTCCACAGCTATAATATGCTGATGTGGTAGTGAAAGTTGCTTCATGCTGGAAAACTTTGTGTATATATCTTTGATTTTGAGGCATTAGAATGTACATTGTAGACCCTTCTGCAGCATAATCCTGTCCTTGTAGTTTAAGATGAAGTGAATGATTTCTTCTCATAGATATCTTAATCAGCCATGCACTGATCATTTACAGGTTGTTTATGGGTAATCTTCAGTACTGCTTTAGCTTCATTTATGATAGTAAATTTACCTTTTCTTCTTATTGTTTGAAATGGACGTTTGGAACATTTGGGCCATGAACATATTCCTGTTTCAGGTGATGTATGCTTTGTTGATGCCAGCCCTCGATCCTCTTTCTGATAAAGCATTCGAATTCCAGTACAACTTTTTGAAGAGTGGGGATGCACCAGTTATACTGGACATGTTAACCAAAAATAACTTTCTGCCCAATGCTGATGTTGCCACTAAACGGTGAGAACCTGTCAAAGAATTGGTTTTAATTTTTGTTACTGATTTGTAAGGATTATGGTGTAAAACACGTAATTTAAATATCTGAGCCTATATGCTGCTTGTGTACCAATTTTGTATGTTGGAGAGATGCACTTATATGCTGTCAGTTTAGAGCTAACTGTTAAACGTTAAGGATTTGTCAGACACTTGTAACTTAAGACAGTGTTGAAAGCAGGCTGATTAATTGGTCTTTCTTACTGCCTTCAAAGTGTTTATGACAATACTGTGGTCAATGACCTCTGTAACAATAGAAATTTGTAACATTTTCACTCTTTGTTGACATAAATTTAAACAACAGTACCATAGCAAAACATTTTATCTCACAGCTGTCAATTGAAGGCAGTGTAGATACACTTGTTTCTTCATTGATTCAGGTGCTGAAAATATGTTCTTCCGGTAGATTTTCGGACATAAAAGGAAAAGGAATTTCCCCTGGATAGTAGGGAAAATACACACCAAATATTTTGTAATATGCTTGTCACCAGTAGGCATCCTGGTCCAGTCAGTTTTTTGAAAAAGAGGAAAATTGTAGGTTGTGAAATGTGGAGTCGTTCTCTCCATTCATACATACAATTGACCATCTCTCCATTCATACATACAATTGACCATATGTGCAGCATGTGTTGTTTGAATCATAGTTTGTGTGTTATTGGAGCAAGCTTATATTGCTGGTATGCAAATAGTAAATGCAGTTGTTGATGACTGCTTCTGAGTGAATCATTGCATTGAGCATAACAGAAAGTGGTGAACACTAACACCAACCAAAATTTGAAAGGCCGTGAATGTACAAACTCTGCTCCACATTTCCAACAATTAACTTGTAGACTGGAACAAATCACCCTGTAGTTCAATCTGCAGAAGCAGAGAGAGCACCCACTAATGTCTGAAGGCAAGGTGGTTTTTCTAAATTCCAAGGAGAAAGGCATGAAGGCTACTTAAGTGACCGAAAAAGGAGATGGTATCTTTTCGGCTGTGTTATGGCCCGAGTCGAGCATGGTTGCCATTGAAACCATGTATGTTTTCTTTGAGGTGCACCTGAGGCTGATGAAACAATTGAACATGAAACATATGATTCAGTAGAGCACAACCAGGTGGCAGAAGTGTTAAATGAAATTAATGCTCAGTTTGCTGTAAGAATAAAGAAATGAGCAGTGTAAGAGTCAGTGGAGTAGCAGTGCATACTATGGGCACATGGCTATTAGAGTCTAAAAATAGGAGTGGAAGTTTCCACATTTCCACGCTACAATTAAGTATGTTCAGTCATAGGTGAAATTCAAAGGAATAAAATGTAAATTCACAGCTAAGTAGTATGTTTGTCCCATAGTGTGATGGTGATAGTTCTGATATATTCTAAGTGATAATACTGTGTAATCTGGTAGGTGGTTATCAGCATTTCATTTGTTTAGGACTTTGTTCCTATTCTTGGTGTTTCTGGACATATGTCATTATTTTACATTATTGGTGCCCTTGTCTGTGTTTTGATCCCACCCTGTGAAGGTAATGGTCATACTGTCTGCATAATAGAAAGGTGTCACTTGCTCATGTAGATAGTGTGAGATGTGCTATAGGCGTACGGTGACCTCATATTCAGTCTATTTGTTGTATACATTGATAGGTGATTCAGTTGGGTGAGGTATAATTAGTCTGCCCCTCCTGTTGGTCACAGATGCAACAATAAAGAATGTATCAGTAATCTTGTGTATTGACTGAGTAATTAGAATGAGTTGATGTAATGATATTCAGGAAACTTGTTGCTACATAACATGAACTGTTATCATTGTTAATGTAGAGAGTGATAGTTTTCTTGTTACATGTGTGAGTTTTATGTAACTCAGTGTTTATAAAATATTTAAATAATTGGGAGTTTGTACAGAAGACTATAATTGGCAAAGGTGTTTATCAGAAGAACTTAGTAACATTTAATGTTGTACTGTGATATGACTTCTTATGATGGTTTTGTAAATGCCTATTTGTTGGAGTGCACTGGTGGTCATGTAAAATGTTAATAGCTTGAAAATGTCTTGAAATGCCTACAGTTTTGCATAGTGCAGTGACACGAGGCTTGTTCATACGCTTGCTCCTGCATAGTTTATTTCCCTTCTTTGCCAGGATAGCGTAGTCCTTATATCAACTCGCTATGGACTTTTAAATCCTGGTGGGGGGCGAGATTTTCCACATCCATTCAAACTGGCCCTGGGACCCACCCAACCTTCTATACAGTGGGTACTGGGTCTTCCCTGGAGGTAGAGCAGCCAGGGCATGGTGTTGACCACCCACTCCCATATAGAGCCAAGGTTAAAGAAATAGAGCTATACATCTGCTGCCTGTCTGGGCCTTCATGGCCTTTTCTAGGGTACACCTTGCTCTTAGCCTGTGACAGATGAATGGGAGTGAGCTGGTTTTTTTTTTAATACTCTGAAAGGGAAAACATTGTTCCACAATGGGCATTTAAATTGAACTGCTCTCCAGCTGTAGTAGAAGTGAGGGATTTAAATGGCCATACACCAAAGGTTAATATTGTATCCTTAGTATTACACATAGAGTAAGTACTTGAATTTGTGCCTGCAGGTCTGCCTATCTTACAGTCTTGAAGATGTGTAAGCTGCTTCTAACTGTGATTGGTCATGTCATGGCTCGTGTTGTGGATGACCCTCAGCCCTCACCACCACAACAGACAGAGTGTGGAACACCAGATGGGAGTGGTCTTGCAAATCTAGGACCTAGCTCCAGTAGTACCAACTCAGTGCCCACTGTCAGTTCACCCCGTAGTCCAGTAGCTGTTCTTAGGCAGGCCCTGCACAGTATACCAAATCAGAACACAGAGTACATGTTACGCAGTGTGGCATCAAAACTGGCTCAGAACCTAGCTGAACAGGTGGGTAGTTCTGTGTTTGCTATCACCTCCCCTATTCATACCTGAGGATATTTTATGATAATGATTGTTTTGCTGGCAGCTGCTACTGACAGGGAGTGAAGGTGAGAGGTCACGACCAATGTTCGTCCAGGCTGTGGCTTGGGAACTTCCAAATATCACAACAGTGAGAGCAATCATTCGCTTAGCGTGGGCAGCAAGTAGTGGTAACCTGCAACTGCTCAATGCCACTCATGATGAGTTGCATCGCATGCATGACAAAATGGCTACCAAAATGCCAGATGGAGAGGATGTTCTAGGTATGTATGATTGCCCCAACTTGTATGGGAAGGACTTGGAATAGTTATTGTATAGTGTAATTGGTAGTACTTTCCACTGACAATATTTTTTTCATTTTTGTTATTCAAATTTTAGGCACATTCACAAAATTGTGAAAAGCAACTATTAGCTTGGTCATGTCTTTCCCTTTGTCTGTCTGTACATCCCCACAGAACCATTTGGGTCCCATTGGATAGATTTTTATGAAATTTGGTATTTGAGCATTTAAAAAATGTGTAAAAAATTCAAGTTGCATTAAAACCTGACAAGGATAACAGGTTCTGTACATGAAGACCAATATACATTTTTGATCATTTTTCAAGAACTGTGCTGATTATAATATAAGGTGAAAAGATATCGTAGAAGTGGACAGGCCACAGATGACAGTATGATGCATTCACATTGCATGCTGGATACCTAAGGTCACAGACACACCCTTGGAATATGTATTACTTTTTGCTCTTCCACTACAACAGTGGTTGCATGAACATGCCTCACTGTCACGTTATATATACATTGCCTGTCTTGTTTTATATGATACACTTATTCGATTACACTACTTACCTGTAATATTTATGTCATCATAATACAGAGACGTTAATTTTGTGCTTACAGCCTTGTTACCACCACGTCCATACACTGAGGCACTGTGGTGTTCATTTTTTCGACATTAAGCACAGTGCTGGTAAAACCACTTTATTTACCTCACACTGCAACTGTTGGAAGCATTATCCTTCAGTGGTGTTAGACATTTCACACCAAAGTAAACGTTCTGTGACATACATTGCATTTCTCCTCCTGTGATTTCTGACAGTGTTCTGGGTGTGTAAAGCCTCCAGAGTATCAGTTCTTTCTGTAAATTTGCTGTTCCAAGTTTCATTGTACATTAAAACCAGTGCTTTGAGAACACAGATTGTGACAGAGTTCTCCACTTACCATCTCCTCATCAAAAACTTCTTACAACTCCACAGTGAATCTTTTGTGACATTTGATGTACCATACTGAATTAACTGTCCTCTTAAAGGAATATGTGGCCTGTGACATTTCAAACAGTGCATGAGATCTTTTGCCATTTTTTTTTTAAATTACATAATGGCATATTATTTGTCAGTAACCCATTTCTATGATTTTATGTTGTATGAATCCAAGCTTCAGTGTCTTAAAGAAAGAAGCTGAGGGTCACTCATACTGGTGTGAATACTACTCAAAAGGCAATTACAAAGTTAATCCTTAGTACTGGGTCTGCAGGTTGAAAATGATGGCTGTGCCAGTGATATTTTATATGTACAAAGCTGGGTTTTTTTGTGGCTCCAAAAGTGGAAGCTGCCATGTACACCTAAGGGAGTGACCAAATGGACTTAAAGTAAAGAGTTTCTGGTGTCAGCAGACACTTTGGTTTGTGTCTTTTCTTAAAAGCAACAAACCCCATTTCATGTCACTTTTTGCATGACTTTAATTTAAATGAAACAGGTGTGCAGCCATTGTCAGAAATGAACTTGCACAGTCATTGTCAGGATGGCAGTGTAGTGGCAGACTCTTATGTCAGTACGTGAGTCACTGTGTGTAGGCTGCCAGCTGGCTAAATGGTTGTGCAGACAAAACTTTGTAAATGTTTGATGAAGTTTCCTACTTTTAGGATTATAATGCTAAGTTTAAAATGTCAAAACAGTTTGGTGTTTTGGCTGAGCATTAATTAGTATTTACCGTATATTCTCGAATCTAATACGCACCTGAATCTAATCAGCACTAGTTTTTGCCGATTTCTTAAATGGGAAAAAAGTTAGTTCACGGTTCTGATCCGCACCTATGGGAGGATGATGGTGAAGATAAAGCTGATAGTGACTGGGTGACGGATAACGATTCAGTTATGAGTGATGACAGCGAGTCTGATGAATAATAAATTATAAATATTATGTATTATATTATAAATAATAAATAAAATAATAAATTGTTGTATTCTATTGTTCTTACGGCATGTACAGTGGCTCTATCATTTTTCCAAAATCCAGCTCACGACCGCGAATCTAATCCGCACGCATTCTAATCTGCATCTGATTTTTCAGCTCTCTGAAACTGTAAAAAGGGTGCAGATTAGATTCGAGAATATACGGTAAATCTTTCTTGATTTTGTGTACTGGGACTCTATTTAGATGTAAATCTGAAATTATCATGCACATTTTAGAGTTCTGTGTACCCTAGTGAACAGTGGCTTGTCCATTTGCAAACATGAAACTTCACATGATTTTATTGTTCATAGTGGTGTGCCCAGAAGTGTGTTGCCCTTTCAGTACTTGCAGTGGTTTGCATTTATTGGTATGGTTTTTACATTGTTGGATGACTGATCAAGATGTATCCAAGAAGTGTTATAGGTTACATTATTTTATTTATTTTGTGTGTCATTGTGAAACTTGAGGCACTGCACTACAAGTCGGAAAGTCACAGGTTCGATTCGCGATGGTGTCATTTGAATTTTTCATTGACATAATCCTTCCGGCCGCACTATGGCCCTGGGGTTCACTCAGCTTCTAACAGAAACTAGTACCAGGAATATTCTGTGGGGGGTTAAAGGTGGCCAGTGCATGGGGTTGACAACCTTACCACCTTCATGTGCCGATTGTCTTAAAATCTGGGAACCTTAACCTCCTGGAACCCTCTTGGCCTGTTCATGTCTGTAATGGGATTGCTTTATCAGTATGAAACACTAAACTCTTATCAGCCAACATTTTTGTGTTATGTTGTTGCATTCTTGTGATGTAAACTTATCTGTGACATGGTATTGAGGGAAGGAAGTATGTGGTTTATAACATCTAGACAATGCAGATTTGTTTCACATGGCAGTTGCAGGCATTTTTCATATTCTTGTTGCAGTGAAGCAAAAAAATCGCTGTTGCATGTGTTACATAGGAATGGCAAAATGATATTTATATATAAATAGCATTTTTTTTTGGTATGTGGAATTTTAAAGTCGACACTCTTATGTCTTGCCATGTGCCTTGTGGTCCTTGTAGCTGTATGAAGTATGTTCATAAGCTTTCTGATAGACAACCTGGTGTGTTTTGTGGTTTCAGTCTGTAAAGAAGCATTGGAAGTATTAACTGTGGCTATGGTGCTGAATCCCAGAACCCTAGAGAGCTTAACGAAGGACAAAATGTGGCATACATTTATCATTGACCTTCTCTTACTGTGCAAGAATAGGTATGACTCACAAAATTGAGGTTTAATTTTTAGGCATGTTTAGTGTAGTAAACTAGAATGCCTTGTGTAGAGGTAAAGTCTGTCCAGATGACCAACCGTGGATCAGGGCCAAAACTGGCTCCTTTATTTTTTATGTTTGTATTGTTTGTTTGCTTTACATGGCATGGAAGATTTTCACTGAAGTTGTTGGGCAATTCCACTTTTGTTTAAAATTTGACACATAACAAGACATTTTACATGAAGACATATTTCTATGCACATTTCAATTATCCCTTAGCCACTGATGGTCTGTTCATATAATGGGCGTACTGCTACCCCATCAGTGACCACATTTTATATAGTCAGTCAAGAAATATACTTATTGTATTTTTTGAGACATGCTGCACAATTTTTTTTTACACAATGCCACGTATTTCATAACGTTACTAGCGAATTACTTCAAGGGGTGAAAAATATTTTAAACAAATGTCATAGAAAATTATTGAAGGTCCTGTGCTTCTGAGCTTCAAATAACTTGACAGCAGAATTATGGCAGATGGTTTCCTTTGCACACTTCTCAGAAGCTCTATATGAAGATCAAGGAAAAGAGCAAGTAAAAACCCAGACTTAACTGCAGTTTTCTTGTCTTTGGACTGTTTAAAAGCCATTGAAGAACAAATGTTCAGTACAGTCACCAGTGTACAGGAGGTGGTGTTATAATGGTTTAGACAGCAGCCCAAGTATGTCTTTGCAGATAGGATATGCCAGCCTGTGCATCAGTATGACTGCTGCCTGAATACATATTGTAGTTCTAACTCTTGCAGCACCATCATCCATAATACATCCTCAGATGGGTTTCAGTTGTACAGGCCTCACAATGTGAATAGTATCTGCAGCACACTGATTCACTGAGCAAAGTAGAAAAGATTTCTGCATATTTACACCATGGAATGAAAGATACACATATGGTGAGATCTTTGTGTGCGTGCACATGCATGCTTATGTGGGAGAGTATGCTTCAGTAAACAGTCAAGGAAAAAGTTGTGTCACAGCCCTGTGGAATGAGAGACTGAGACACGAAAACATTGTCTATAGATGTCAGGTACAGTGTGGTGTGTGTGTTGGTCACATCTGCTGCAGAATACCGGTTCTGTGCACTTGGTCTCCCTTAGTTAGCGTATTATGTTGCAACTTCACTCAGGCATGACCAAACCATTAGAGTGAGTGCCATTAGCTGTGGAATGTAGTTGTGGAGGGAAAGGAGACTTTTGTAGCTAATAAAGTTCTTCTGCGGCCCATCTGCTGATCTAGTTCTGGAATGCAACATAGATGATATCCCTGAATGAACATTATGATTTTTACAGGTCTATCCGGGTAGCAGCAGCAGAACAGTTCCTCTTGATATCAACATGGTGTGTAGCAAGCCAGCAGCCACTTCAGTTCTGCATCACACTTTTGTTCACAGTACTGAACACAACTGTTGTGGAGAACGCTCGTGTCTCCCATGAATATTTCCAGTTGTTATGTCGTCTGCTTAACTATGCCTTCATGTCCAACTGTCCCCTTCCAACTGCAGAAACTCTACTCAACAATGAGATCACGTGGCTAAAGAAGATCAGGGTAAGTGGATAAGTGCATAGTTTGATAGAAAAGACATGCATAAATACAAGTTTGGAAAAATTTGAACCATAGGAATGTGGCACATTTTAATTACAGGTTTAAGTTGCTTTCCTGCTTTTTGCCTGGTTAGTTAAAGTTGAAATCTGCAGTGCACGTAGAGGGCCTATTGTGTTAACCCTGCACATATTAAAATTAACCTGAATTATATTGAAGGGTTTATTTTTCGTCACACAGTAAACACACACTGTCTCATTTTTAAATCCAGTCAGAGTTTTGCAGGGAAATAATCACTTTTTCTTCTGAAATCCATGCAGAATACATCATTTCACTCCGAATTTTTGAATGTTAAAACCTGGTGGTACATAGAGTAACCAGAGGATGTTAAAGGGTTGATAAAGAGCCAGGATTTGCTCACTGAAGTCTGCCTAGTTGACTTTTTCCACATAAACTTGAATTTGAGGCATTTAAGTACCCATTCCAGGTCGGGTGTTCAGTGTTTGAAATCACACTCAAGTTGTCAAGGAAGAAATCTGTGATCCTTTCCATTTTACTGCACCAGTATAAAACATCTTATTCCATTGGTACTACATCTGTGGGAGGGACTTGAGGTTCTCAGTGAGCTCCACCACTTCTCTCTTGGCAGCGCATAAATCTCCAATTTCTGTACCCACCACTTGCAACATCCCCCTCTAACTTGTTGCATCAATTCAACTTTAGTCTGTCTCTTCTATCTACATTTCCTCCTCATTTAGTACATAGGGCTTCCTTTGCAGGAACACTTTCTGCCATTCTCATCACCTGGTCAGCACATCTAAGTCTACCAAGCTGAATAAATTTCACAACATCAACTTCAAATTGAAGCTTATAGATTTCAGAGTTTTTGTGCTTCCTGCAACATCCATTTTTGAGTACTAGGCCAAATATTTTGTGTAGAACTTTTCTCTCGAAGGATCTAGGAAGAGTCTCACCTTGTTTTCCCATAGACAGGTCTCAGAGCCATATGTAAGCACTGGTCTAATTAATGTTTTATAAATGAGGCATTAACTTAAAATTTAAAGTTCTGATCTAGGGTCGTTCATTAGGCCAAAATAGCATTCGTTCACTGCCTCTTTTCTCGCCTCTATCTCCATCATAACAGCAGTGTCACAAATTACCATTGTCCCCAAATAAACAAAACATTTCACTTTTTGCAAGTTTTAACACCAACAGAAATCGCACCAGTATAAACCACTGAATTTCAATCAACATTTTACTGTTTTCTAACCCACGAACTATCAAGACATAGATGTGTCTTTTAAATTTATCTTCTTTCACATTGTCATGCCTACCATTCTTACTATAAAGTATAACTTTTGAAGGATTTTCTTTGATTGTTTTGCAGTAAACATTCTGTTAATAACATCTTCTCAGTTTGCTTTTTTGGCATGAGTTTTATGTCATGGTATCTTGACAGAATGACTGTGTTACAGGAAAATGTGAAGGAGACAGGAGACAGTCAAGTGGATGAGGCTGTTCTGGAAGGCCATTTGGGTATTGCAAAGGAGCTGTTGTCTTTTATGAGCCCTGAAAAAAAGTACGAACTTGGGTCTGATGAAAAAAAGGGAATCAGTCTTGTTAAGGTATACTGCAACTGATGCATGTTTTAACATACGTAGTTTTATTTTATTTTTTAATTGCAAAATCTGTTTGTCTGGTTTTTGGATTGCAATTTTACAAATGGGTTCCATCTAGTTGTCACTGTGCAATGTCACAGTAATAAATAATAGAGCATAGGTGAATAATATGTATTGTGGTCTTCTGGGTTACTGTGCTGTTAGTCTGGGGGATGGTTAGAAATATTTTGGAGGAACCTACAGCCTGCATTCTTTATTGCAGCTGACCTTGCACATCACCTAACCCACCTTCTTCAACATTTCAATTGGTCATCTGTCATAGGTATTAGCTGGTAGATGATGGAGGGATAGCTGTTAACTCAGTTGTAGGTCAGAAAAAAATACTGAATTCCAGGGGATGGACAAAATAATGGAAACACTGGATAGTAAAGGAATAAAACTGTTTGAGTTGGTTGCACTGAAAGAATATCAGTTGTGGCTTCATTATTCTTTTGTTTGTTTTATGTTGTGTAGTGCCATTGTCAGTGCATTACAGATTGTATTTAGTAACAGTTCGTATGAAAGTGTTGCAAAATGGTAAGATGTTCCCAATATCAGGCTGGGTTTATATTTTAAGAACATCCAAGAAGCCCATAATCTTGAATGCCTGGTTTCAACTGTGAAACATGGAGGGAAATCTGTGGTGATTTGGGCAGCAGTATCTCATTATTCTGCTGGTCTCTTTGCTCTGAATGGTTGAATTACTGCCATTGGCTACATGGACATTTTAGGTAACCCGGTGCATCCTGAGGTCTAGATGTTTCCTAAGAATTATGCAGTTTTTCAAGATGACAGCTTGCTCATACAGCCAGGAGTGCTTAGTCTTGGTTTGAGGATCATGAAGATGCATTTCAGCATCTTCCTTGGCCAGCACAATTGCCAGACTTAAATATCATTGAGCCACAGTAGTCTGGTTTAGAGAGTAGGGTGAGAAGCAGATTCCCTCCATCATGTCTCAAGCAGCTAGGTGTTCTTCATGAGGAGTGTTACAGTATTCCACTAGAGACTGTTCCAAACTTAAATGTGTTTGTTCTAAGAATAAAAGCTGTATTACAGGCATATGGTGATCCAACTCCACATTGATAAAGAAATGTGTATCTTTCTTCACAACTGTTTCCATTATTTTGTCCATCTCCTTTATGTTAGGTGTAGGTGTAAGAAGGACTGTATAGACAGATTTTCAAACAAGTATAATGACAACTGAAAACAGTTTGCAGCAGATGGCTGGATGCTGTTACATGGTGAAGTGTAGCTTGAAGGATTGCTCCCTGAAAATTGATGTTTGTTAAAATCTAAGTCCAGTTGCAATTGAAAATCATTTGTTCAGATATTGGTCTGTGATAAATTCTGTCTAAAAGGAGATTAAATTTGGATGACATCTATTGGGGTCTATTTGAGTCTGAGAGAAGAATGTGTGTGAACAAATCTAGGTCTTTGTGAGCAGTGTCAAAATATCCCACCAGCAACAACGTTGTTAATTCAAGGCCAGGCAGTATTAATCATAATTTGGTCACTAGTGTTTGTCTATGGAAACATGAAAGAACATTGTTTGGCACAATGTTAAATGAGGATTGTTTGTACTTTCTTCTCGAGTATGTAATTAAGACTCTATATTTCAGGAGCTGGTAGAGGATTTTATTTTTCCTGCATCACGACTGATGCTGCACCTACAGCGTACAGGCGAGTTGTGTGCAGACCAAGCGATACCAGTCAGCAACACCCCTCTCACTACCAATGCTGCGTTTGATCTCTTGGTGGGGCTATGTGTCAGTTGTGTACCTAATATGAAACTTCTTGTACATATGCTCACTGACATGTTTTATTCAGGTTTGTTTATGTCTGTAAATATTCATTTGTTATTGCCTCGTTATACAAATGTGTAATAACAGTGGGGAAATGGGATAGAGTCTGTGTATGTACAGGGTGAACAAAAACTACATGGCCAAACCTTCAGAAGATGAATCTACACCCTAATACAAGGAAAAATATATTGCATGACCATAGGCCTTCTGAAGTGTGGTTTTTCAAGTTATGACCTCATAATTGAAGAAAATGCTTTTAGTGTCCACCTTAAGTTTCCATGCAAACATTGGAGGAGATACTTCTGGGACCCTGCTTTCTTCCACCAAGTGTGACTGGAGCTGTTTACCATGATTTCTTATGAAACTTCCTCCCAGAATTGTTGCAAGATGTGGATCTGCAGACTATGATTCATTTATGGTTCATGCATGATGGTGTTCCACCACATTTTCGTACAGTAGGCAGGAAATCTTGGGCAATGTGTACTTGGAACATTTGGTAGGACAAGGTAGACCAACAGCAAGGCCTGCCCATTTCCTGATTTAAAGCCCTTAGATTTTTGTCTCTGGGGAAATATGAATTCTACAGTTTATGCTACAGAAGTCAGGGATATCGAAGACTCACAACAGTGAATGCAGAATGGATATGGGATGGGTTTGTATGACACCTGGAATTTTCCAACAAGTTAGCCATTCACTGTTCATATGTACAACATCCTGCATGGAAGGTTGAAGGTGTACATTTCAGGCATTTTCTTTAATTGTGTGGAGTCTATGCTTGAGATGGCCTATTTTAATACACGCGCGCGCACACTTTTTTTTGGGGGGTGTTGTGGTGTGCATATGTTTGACCCAGCATTTTTTGTTCAACCTGTATAACACTTTTTCTTTGTAGTGTGTTAAGATAGTGTTGATAAGCGTAATGTATAAGGAAAGATGTTTAAAACCTTTGCTGAGAAGGTAATTAAACATATAAGGAAAGTAGAAGGCTACAGTGATTGAATTTCTGAGTAAAAGCTCACACTGTGTGTGCTGCAACCCACTTGAAATGTTTGTATTAGAAATGGTTGCATGAGCACATTAGTTTTGCATGGGTTGGGGCTGAATTACAGACTTAATGTGAATTTTCATTGGTAGGGAGATGATGCTTCAGAAATCAGAAATACGACTCTTTGCATAATACTGTAGCACCATTTATACTATGGCCTAAGCCAACCCACTGCTTGCCATTGGTGAAGTTTATCACAGTATCACTCCTGACATTCTTGTAAATAGAATGGCTGGAATATTGAGACATACACAGAAGAGGAAGGAGAGTGTAGCTGGTTTAATGACTTACTACAGGCTAGATGGTCCAGGGATTGAATCCTGGTGGGGGTGGGATATTCTGCGCCCTCTGCACCAATCCCAGGGCCCACCCAGCCACCTATAAAAAGGGGTATGAGGTCTTTCCCAGAGGTGAAGCTGCCAGATCATGGTGCATCCCACCCACCTTCTAGTACTGCGTTCCAAAGGGGTTGGAGCTATATCCCATCCTCCCCATTGTACCTTCCCAGGCATGTTGGGGGGTGACCTGCACCATTACCTTTACACTGCAAGGGGAAAATATTACTGCTTGAGGGAGATGCTTTGTGTTTGGGCCATAGGACTTAATTAATTGGTTTCAGTATATCTGACTTGTACTGTCAGTCCTTAGTTGACTTGACTTCTGACTTCCCATTTGATGGGACACATAGTGAAGAACTTTAATGTTTCATCCAGTAATGTGGATATTAGTACATAGTGGTTACACAGCTTGTTACCAGGTGAGTTAGCTCAGTAGCAGTTGTGGATAAATAAAACTGGATTCTGCTGTAACAAATGAAAAGGGGGGGGGGTTGATTTTAAGAGTTCAGCAAGCTTTATTGTCTTCACATATTTTTTGCAAATGTTCTTTAAGCATGGCTTTTTTCTTAAGAGAACATGACATATTGTGTGTATACATCACACGTACATATACGTGTTAGCTTACATTAAAAAATGTTGGTGATTTCTTTGCATCATAATGCTGGTTCATGGCACATAAATTTCTGTACTTGTACTGGTCATCTGATGTTATTAGAGTGATCATATCAAGGATAATTGAGTGATGGCTGAGTAATCTGTCGTTAATGTGGTAGAATGTATGGGTTTCTAAAGGGGGAATTTTTAATGAGCTAAGTGACTTAGCTTTGTAAAAAAAGGCACTGCACTCTTTGTAGTTAAGGTATGACAGTGGTTGAATTGAATGAAATGTTTTCCACTCCTTTGCCAATAGATAAAATTATTTCCTGGGTTATAAACATCTTAATTTCTCCTCCTTGCCTCCCATTATGTTTGTCAGTTGATGAAGCTTATTGCTTTAAAATTATACTATTGTCACAAATTTTAAATGTTTGACTTCCATCATACTTAAACAAAGATAATTTGGTTATTGTTTTTCATGTGGGGGAGATTTATTGTGATTGCATTTGAAATTCAGAAACCTGATGCCTTACAAAAGGTCCTGTGTTTGCTTCCAGAGCGTGATGAACCTTTGGTGGAGTGGGACTATCTTCCGCCTGTGGGACCAAGGCCACCAAAAGGTTTTGTTGGCCTAAAAAATGCTGGTGCCACCTGTTATATGAACTCTGTATTACAGCAGTTATACATGGTTGAGAGTATTCGTGTTGGTATTCTAGCGTCTGAAGGTGCAGCTGTAGACCTGAATGAGGACTTCAGTGGTGAGGAGAGAATGGAAGGAGAGGTTAGTATAACCATCCCTCTGCAGCATTGGTATGCTCTGAAGTGTTGAAAACTTTTATACTGTTCCTTCACAAGTGAAGTACCATGTTTGATGAAAGAAAGTTCTTCATTTCACCCCACAGTACAGACAGGTCTTTTTTTTTTTTTTACCAGGGTTACATTCCTATAAAACATCACACAAATTGAACCCAAAATTCCCATTTAAAACAATGTATTTCCTGGGGGTTAGGGGAGTGCCATCCTCACCCTGTATAATGTATGGCTGTCCCACTAGTGGACGTATGGACTTGTGGAGTATATATGTACTGTATATACACACTCCTGTACAGTATACATACATTTCTATACTATATATTTATTTCTAATGCAGTAAAAATGTAAGAGATGCCCACAGTTTGTGGTATAGTTCATTCTAATAGGACTGTGGTAGTCTTGCTACACAAACACTGTAGTTCCTGACATAGCACTTTCTTAAATTCTGTCAGCATTGTCACAAATGGTATGTGCACAACTATGAACATTAAGGGATATGTCAACAATTTGTTCACCTTATTAAGTCTGCTTAGTATGATGAATTTCTTTTCAATACTGGTTTTCTTTTGCTGATTTTTTTTAACTTGGCTTGCACTAGGTGATGTAGATTTATGTTTGTTATTCGTGTTTGTAAGAAAATCCATTGCTGTTGAAGAGGAAATGACATGAGCCATGTGCTTCTATCATCAACATATCAATCCATAGGTGTTAGAAACCAAAAATTATCACGTAAATTCAAAAAGTGGTGTAAGTGTTCAGGTTGCTTTAAAGCAAAATCATGCAACAAGAAGTTACGTAAAATGACACGTGCCTGTGTATGTTTTCCTGTCAGTGTGTGTATTGGTGTGCTACAGGGAAACATGGAATCAAATGAAAATGACTGCAATGATGAGAAGTGTGGTCTGGAGGAATCACGCAAGGAGTATAACATTGGCATCCTGAAGCAAGTGCAAGCCATCTTTGGTCACCTGGCATATAGCAAACTGCAGTATTATGTTCCTCGAGGATTATGGAAGCATTTCAAGTGAGTTGTGAATTCTTATTGCAAATATAATTCATTAATGTTGTTTTGATATTGTTTATTGGTGTGTCTAGGTGTGAATGGTTTGTGTTACCTTATCTGCCTGTGTAGGCTTGGGCATAGTATCCATTACATATCCTGTTGGCCCAGAGAATGAGTTGATCCGTGAGTGGTGGTGGTTAGGCGGGATCAGAGTTGTAGCCCTGAGCTACAACTCTGAAGCTTTTGTTATGATTAATGGTGAAGGTTTCACACTCGCAGATCTGACCAGGAGTCAAAGCCATAATGCCTTGAATTAGAACCCATTGTCTTGCTGTTTATGCTTAGGTGGTTCCAGACCATCAGGCCTTTTCTTCACTGTGCAATGAAACTTGTATTTTCCTGTTTTGGCAGACTACAAGGAGAGCCAGTGAATCTCCGTGAGCAGCAGGATGCAGTCGAGTTCTTCATGAGTCTTGTAGAGAGCATTGATGAGGCGTTAAAAGCCCTAAACCAAGAGCAGATCATGGGCAAAATTCTTGGTGGTTCATATTCAGACCAGAAAATCTGCAAAGGATGTCCACACAGGCATGTATTTTGTGTTGTTTAATGCATAAGCTGAAGCAGCTTCCAGGAACAGTTTATTCATCAGTGGGTATATATTTCTTTTAAGTACATGAGTTCAATTAGGCAGAAATTATGGCCACGACTTAAGTAGTTTTAAGAATGAGATGCAGGGTTCAAAATATTGGTAGTAGTGTCATTTATGCTACCTCAGTAACATCACTGTACATTTTCGGTGTGATTGACATTATGCATTATACTTTATGGTGTACCTACATAGTGTCACAATTCATATCCTTGCGCGTATGTGTGTCTTTCAGACATTACTGTTTATTTGCAGTTTAAAAGAGGGCTGAAAAGCAGGCCTTGATCTGTGCAGTGACAAAATATTTGCTATCAGGGGGATTGTGAAAGATAAGTTCGGTAGCTCACTGTTCTAAAAGCATTGTAGTTACATTTGAATACATTTTTGCATCTGATAAACACCAAGCAAGAATTAAGCATTGTTATACACTTCCCTCATGTATATGAGTAATTTTGTTTGTAGGTACTCAAAAGAGGAGCCATTCAGCGTAATTAGTGTGGATATTCGGAATCACAGTACATTGCTAGATTCACTAGAACAGTATGTAAAGGGGGAACTGTTGGAAGGTGCTGATGCATATCACTGCGAAAAGTGCAACAAAAAGGTATATGTTAATTATTAACTTATCTTCTAACATGACCACTTGCTTTACATGCACTACATTGCTTATCTTTGTCATCTAAAAGGGAAAACTGTCCCATACTGTGTAACTTTTATGCCTGCATGGGAATAACAGTGTCCTGTTATAACATGATATTAAAACTTTTTGTGTTTATTAGAACAGAGCTTTGATTCACTGTGTTTATCTTAAATGCTGCCATAGGTTTGAAAGATTGGCTGAGGTTTACATCTAATTGAATTGTCCACTTCTGAGAGGAGGTTTTTTTTCCTTTCTTTTTTTTTTCCCTTTTCTTTTTCCTTTTTTTTTTTTTACTGTCACCCATACAACTTTTGCAGTAGTCATGTATTATTTTTAGACCTGTCAAAGTAGTCATTATTATTTTGTCATTCCTCCAAGTGTCAAAATGAGACAAGTATATTCAAAGTTCCTTCAGAAATGCACTTGTTTACTTCAAACCCTTTTCTAAAATTCACCACCCCTAGGGCTTGTCATTAAACCTTGCAGTCATATTGCTTGTAGATGCTTATTACAAACCATTTGTTGTACAGTATATACTGTTCCATCAACTGCTGAGTGCTCAGTTGGGCTTGCTGCAGTGTTTTGCCAACATTTGGGTTTATTTGCTGTGATGCATCTTTGTCAGAAACATACAGAAATAATTTGTGTACTATTAGACTGTCACAGTGGGATCGGTGATGAAGTTACGGTTGTAGAAATGGTAGTGACATATGCAGTATATCCATATACGGTTGTATTCTTTCTCACAAGTGATTGCACTAAAAGTCAAGGTTTGCATCATATTTACAGCTTTGATGCATGTGGTGCTATGCATGTTTATATACTAGATAAGTGGTAGACTTGGCAACATCATTATGCCTGAGCTTGCACCAGTGCTTACTTTGCCAAGTATAGCATTCTCTTCATTCACAATGGATTTCCAGTGCTGATTGGGCCACTTGCAACACTGCTTTTGGAAATAAATGAAACAAAGTGGCTGTGTTCGTTTACTGTTTGTGAGAAATTGAAGATATTAAAAAACTAAGGATAAGGAGGTAACATGTATTCATTTTCTGAACATTAATTCATTAGTGAAATTTTGTTCATATTTCCTTGTAAACTTTGATATCAGAAGTCACATTCTGTCTAGTATTGAAATGAGAAACATTTGTTGTGTCAAAAATTAACAGATTACATTTTTATTTAGGTTGTAACAGTGAAACGGCTGTGTGTTAAGAAACTGCCACCTATCCTCGCAATCCAGTTAAAGCGCTTTGAGTATGACTTCGAGAGAGTTTGTGCCATTAAGTTTAATGATTACTTTGAATTTCCTCGAGATTTAGACATGGATCCATACACAGGTATGAGGGAATACTCTGGAAACAAGTGTGCAGAATGCTTGATATGAGCAGTAGTGTAGTCATAATACGCGGGATATATATATATTGTGGGAGGTATCTAGGTTTTTATAGTTTGCCCCATTCAAGGTTATTGTGGGGCTGATGTCATTAAATACAGTATGTACCTATATATAAGGAGTCTTTTTCCTCTTCCTCTTGGTTTAGCATCTAAAAACTGAAGGCTTGCTTTATAGTAAGTCATTATGTTTACAGATACATTTTTTTATTCAAAACAGTCACACACAACAAACAAAACAGGATAAAATAGGCTACATGGTTCAGCTGATGAAGCCATCATCAGGCCCTTATTAAGAACATTAAAAAGACAAAACTACAACAGGTATGAGGTCTCCATCTTTTCATATGATAATGTATCGCGAATGTAACAAAAAATTTAAAAAAGGTTTTTAACACAAGATACGTGTATATATGTGTGTGTGTGTGTGTGGGGGGGGGAGGCCACACACACACACACATGGTAAAAGTGTGAATATACAGGGTGTCCCAGGAGGAAAGGACCTAACTTCGGGAGAGTGTTCCTTAGGTCAAACTATAATGATATAACCCAAAACACCTATATCCAAAGTTCAGTG
>Ga0136643_10002736_pt1 | contig 23193 bp, 23 predicted proteins | sample TergutLab28metaG_FD_96883 | JGI IMG/M metagenome (GOLD analysis project Ga0136643, IMG submission 96883) | Labiotermes labralis P1 segment gut microbial communities from Petit-Saut dam, French Guiana - Lab288 P1 (version 3) (version 3) | ecosystem: Host-associated > Arthropoda: Insects >... | reverse complement strand
CTTTATCACATTCCCGTGTTCATCGCGATAATTGCCTTCTCTGGGTGGATCATGAATGTTTGTCAGGAGGCACACGTCTCTCTTGTCCTTCCACACCACAGCCGTCAAGTCACCCCTGGTCCTTACTCGAATGTCACCACGTTTCAGTCTCATTGTCTTGAGTTTGAGGTCCTTGGGCATGCCCTTTCTATATAGTCTCACAGTCCCACAACAAGAAATTTTTTTCTGGGGAGGAAAAGAAGTTGTCCATATACAGTTTATGGCCAAATCCTTCTACACCCCTTGTCAGATTAGTCACTGTAGGGTGGGTTGCTGTCAGGTGTTGTGCCGCCCTTTGTCTTTCTTTACCAGGGTAAACATTCATGTCATGTGTATCCAGTAGAGTCGCATAGTTTGAACATTTTGATGCCGAAACGTTTGCGTTTTTTTTTGGATGTACTGTTTGAATAATACCCTTCCTTTGAATTTCACAGTGACTTCATCTACTGCCAAATGTTCGGAAGGGTTGTAAAATTTTGAAAAGTTTGTCCTTATAATTTCTAACAAGTCTCGTATTTTCCACAGTCTGTCATCTGTCCTGTCAACTCCATTCCTATTGTTGTCTGTGAAATGTAGATAGCATAGTAGGTGACAATACCTAGCACGTGCCAACGTTTGTACATAGAATGGAATGTGAAGCTGTTCCATTTTCATCCAGTAATCCTCCAGTCTGTCTTGAACTGTATGTCCCATCTGTAAAGTCAGAGCCAAAAAGAAAACATTTCTGCTTCTGTCACGTCACATTGGGGAGAAGGTCCGTCTTCAAAACTGTCTAAGAACTGGTGGTAGTAGTGATTCGTCTTCACAACCAGCAATGTAACAATTTCAGCAAAGTACAACGGCAGGACGCTAAGTGGAGTGGACGCTGGGGTTATGTGTGCAGCTTCACTGCTTTTCCCGTGGGGGGCCCCAATAAAGTTGTGAACTAAACGCCTTCGGGGTTTAGGGGGCATTGTCCACTGAGAGGGTTGTTGCTGTTGACTTGCCACCTTACCAACATCATCTTCATCTTCAGAGCTGCTGGCGGAATAGTCTGGACTTGGAGGCTCTGACAAGGAAGACCATCGCGAAGGTGGGCGTGGCTCCTCTTTTGTCGTCTGACTCTTGTGTTGCGTGATATATATCCCTGTCGCTGTCCAAATCCATTACGATTTCTCATATTTCATTTCGAGACAGAACACAAGCCCGTTTTGCACACGAAACATCACCACGTTGCATTGTCAACAAAAACTTCAGTACAGCTAACCCACAAACAGCAAAATCTCTACTGAATGAAGTTGAAATCTTGCAAGCTACTTAGTGGTATAATGCATAGATCAGGTATAATGTTCCCTTTCCCAACCTAAGAACCGTTACTCAGCTGCCTGTTAGTAGAATACCCAAAAGTTTTATTACCAAAACATTCCAGTACACTAACTAAATGCAAGACGGAACTAACTGCACAGTACGCTTTCAAGACTAATGACACTTATGCATTCATGGCTAATTAGGGTTTCTTTGGTAGCTGACCAAGTGCTTACACACAAATATGAAACAGGACTGCTTTCATGAGTGTTGTGCAGTCAGATAGAAAGAGAGGGCTGTCAGCGTTGCCAAACGAAGGTCTATTAGAGTAGACATTAGCGTTTCTGGCATTACAAGGTGAGTCTAGTATAGTGGACGCTAGTCTTTAAAGGGTTAATATCTTCCTCTGAAGAGGTTGTAGCTGACAAAATACTTGCTTTGGGATAACTTTGAGACAAAAATGAGTTATTGTATTGATTGAATGGTGATGGACACGTGTTTCCAGAAAATGACAGAGAAGGATTTTGAGAATGGAAAGATGAAGCAGAAGTGTGTGGATGAGGATTGATACTTTGAAGGTACATTTTCAGTGGACCACTAGGGAAGTTGGATTGAGGTGGGTTAATTGACTGGAGATGAGTATGGTGACATTGTTCATAAAATCCTCTATTTGCTTTTAAGAATATGCCCATAAACACATCATACCATGTCTTTGCAATTCCTCAATTTTGCAGCTATCATGTCTCCAAAATGTTGGCATTCTTAGCTTGAACACATTCATTCATTCATTCATTCATGCATTCATTCCATTGGTATATGCAGAATGCGATGATTCCCTTGCTGTTCTCAGGAGCTTCTTCCATTCCTCTCTGTTATATACCCTTTCCTTCCACCCTTTTCCACCAACTAATCATCCATCCTCCCTCACTTCATCTTGCCATCTACTTCTTGGTCTGCCTGTCAGCCTTCTTGCTTCCAAATTCATATATAATACTTTTTTGGGAATTCTTATTCTCTCTACATGCCCAAACCAATGTAATCTATTTAAACTTATTGTCTCTGTTATAGTGGGTTTTTTAACCATTGTGTAATGTAGTGCAACATTGTGTAACTGTTTGGCTTCTTTCATGATTTTGGAATGTGCTTGTAACAAGACCCAGATTTGTGAAATACTTTAACTAGGAAATGACACACACCTTGCTTCATAATTATTTGCGTAGTTGAAGGTAACAGTTGCTACATTGGAGGTATGCACGACCTAGGTAAGTGATGTAAGGGTTCGTAAGTCATCAGAAAAATTCATGATGTTGTAACAGCGCCGCTATATAATCCTAGGAAATTTTGGAATAAGACAAGACTCACTGGAGCACACTTTGACCGATGTATTTGGAACTGTTTTCCGATGATTCTGTGCCACTTGGAAGAAGAGTTTTACTCAGGGGAATTCTCTGTTGTTGAGATGATACTCTATATTGTGTTCTGGCTATTGACCAGAGGTAAGCCTTACTGACTGACTTTTAAATTACTTATTTATGTGAGTCGATTTTGGCAACTAAATTACTTTTCTAAATTTGCGAACACATTGGGATTATATGTAGTGGCGTGACAATTTGGTTAGCACAACTGGAAATAGAATTTGGATGTAACTAGTGAACTTGTGGAAACTATTTTTGTCCTGTGTAATTAAATTATGTATTTAGCTTGTGTACATATAATGAGACAATAGAACCTAGTGTTAAATTAGTTATGATAATTTTCTTGACTGTACTGTATAGTCCTCAAGTTCCCAAATTACCTAGTTGCTCACAGAGGCCTTTGACTTTGGCTACAGCTACCACCTACTCCCAAACCCCCTGGAAATTGTGGAATAGTGCCTAACAAATGGCTATAGTAGGCTTGCCCTACTTACCACTCGCCCTGGGCACTACAATTGCACAATTTTTTTTTTTGTTATATTCTCCAATTTTCTTTTTTACTGGCATGTACAGGGCCTAAAATTCTTCTGTACACTTTACTTTCAAAAATGTTTACTTGTGTTTTGTCTCTCTCTGTTAGTATCCAGGTTTCTGATGCATATGTTCAAGTTTTGTCAATTATTGGGTTCTTTAGTCTTAATTTTTGCTTTTTAGATATATTTTTATTTCTAAAAAAATTTTTCTAGCGTCAAGTATGTTTTGTTAGCCTTTTTTATTCTTTCTTGTAAATCTTTTTGATGATTGTTATCTTCATTGAGTATAACACCTAGATATTTAAAATTTTCATCTCTTTCAAATGTATAATTTGTTATTGTTAATTGTCCTGTTTTATTTTGTTTTTAGCTGTTTTTCCATTCCACTGTCATACATTTTGTTTTTCCTTGGTTCATGTGTAGTCATAACTTTATGGCAATGTTTTCTATTTCTACATGCTGTTAACAATTAAACACTTTTAAGACGCTGGTTGTCCTGTCTGTATTTCTTTCTTTCTTTCTTTCTTTCCTTTCTTCCATCCCACTTGGTGGCAGTAGGGCAGTATTTAACTCTTTTTTTTTCCCCCTGACAAGTTTCATTCTTGGGCTTCTGATTGGTCCATATTTTTACCTTCTGGTGTCTCGCTTGCATTCTGCATCTAGAAAAATATAAAATAATCAACAAAAGTATTAATGTTGTGGAATAACAAGAAATATTTTGTACATTTTGAATTAGTAAGTAAGGAGTACGAAGTTTTCATTTCATTTAACTGAATTTGTGTATTTTCCTAAACCAAAAACAGAAGAGGAATGGCTGGCAGTGGCAAAGCAGTATCAAGAATTGTGGGATTTCCCACATTCACTGGGGCCTATTGATGGGAAACACGTGGTACTAGTGTCCAAAATAGTACCAGTTAATACTTTAACTACAAAAATACCTTCAGTATTTTACACTTTAGTAGATGCTCACTACAACATTGTTTGTGAATGCGGTATGTCAGGAAAGAGTTTTTGACAGTGTGGGTTTTTAGAACACTGAGCTATATAAAGAACTGGGGACGAAAACCTTACATCTTCCTCAGCCGGTCCTTTGAAATGGAAGGGAAAAAGATGTTCTCTACTTTTTATTGGAGATGAAGCTTCTCCTTTAAGCAATAATCTCATGGTAGTTTTATATGGGACATCCTAAGGGCTTATAAGAACAAATTTTCAAGTACAGAGCCCACAGAGTTGTAGAAAATGTTTTTGACCTCATATCATCAGTTTTACAAGTACTTTATAAAACTGTGCTTTTGGAAACACAAAAAGCTCACTTGTAATGACTGTTGCTTGTTTACACAATTTCTAAAGAAGAAACTCTGATTCAGCAGAAATTTATACTTCATCAGGTATGTTCAATTATGAAGAAAATGGTCGAGTGAGCAAAGGCAGTTGGAGAGACATGAGTAATGAAAATATCACTTATTTCCTATTAGAAAGGTTGCATGTAAACCACCTTTGAAGGCAAAAGAAATAAGGGAGGAATTAGCAGCTTATTTTCTGAGATGAGGAAGAGTAGAGTGGTAAGATGACTGTGCATAAAGGTGCACATTTTTAATACCATTTCCTTGAAATTTACTTAACATTTTCACAAACACTAAAATTTGTTATTAGTTTTTACTTACCATATTCAATGTCTGTCACATTTTGGTTTTGTCTTTGTCTATTATGAATATCAGTTTGTCAACTTATTAGCTAGTAAACTTATTTTCTATGGATATTTCAGTATCTGAAGCCTAGGCATCAAAAAGGAATAAATATTTGTAAAAATTAGTGAAGACTATAATGTGTTTTCATAAAATGTGCTGAGGTTGTTTTGTTTACTTGATTGTTTTTCATTCACATGTAATGAGTTTCTCTGAAAATGTGTAGCGTTCAATTGTTTCATCTCATGACACAACATATGCATGGCCCAAGTACATCTGTACATATTTCTATTATAAGTACTCATGTTTTCCTGTTCTAGTGCTTCATCCTCATTTTCCCCCATCTGAGAGACGAGAATAGGTTTTCAATTTCTTCTTGCATTCGTCGATGGGGCTGTTTATTTCTTTTGCCAGTTTCTCTCTTGCATCTTGCTTTTTTATTTTATTAAAGTGCTGTGGGTTCCATATTATTTCTTCTCTGTTATACCCTTCCATAAATACTATGACTCTTTCCTGAGTCCATTCCATTTGTAAAACAATGACATAAACTTGCAAGAAACACACAGCACTACAGGTTTGCACCACTCTTCATGACAGAAACATCAGAAAAGACAAGAAGTGGACAGTGGTGTACATGTCATGTTGTAAGTTCAGACCTGCTCAAGCTGGTAACCTCTTCAATACCACAGCCAAATACCAATATCGTACCGAACAAACCTGTAACATTACTTTGTAACCACCTTTTTCATGTCACTTGGTCATGAGTGCCATCCACCCAGTTACAATATGGTGTTATGTCACATGGCAATGTAACAGGTGTGTACCTGGCTTAAGAGGCACAAGCAGTTGAGTACAGAATTTTGCTTATTGTTGTAGGTGTACGCAAATATGGAAAGGATTTTCGAGCAATTGCAGAGGTTATTGGCACCAAGACAGAAGCCCACTTGCGTAGTTTCTTCGTTAACTATCGTCGCCGTTATAACTTGGATGCTGTGCTAAAGGAGTTTGAAGCTGAGAATGGACCTATTGTTGACAGTGATGACAAAGAGGAAAAGGTATTAACCCTTTAAATCCTAATGGTTAACTTTATGTACCACCTGTTTTAACTGCTGTTTATAAACATTTTAATAAATATTCTGTGTTCGGTCTACAGATTGCATTTATATGTTGTGTACAGATCTCGGAACAGACAGCAGATACAGTACAACATTAATTTTATATTTTTGTTTGGATTACCTAAAGATGGAATAATATCCAGGAAATGAGAATTGTCTACTTTAAGACATTTGTGGGTTGCTGTGTAACAAAAGACTTTGGCAAGCCATTTAATATACGGAATTTTGAAAATTGTTACAGTTTAAATACAGCATGGTACATAACCTATATTGGAAAGAGCTTCTGCATAGTATTTTCACATTTTGATCTCACACATGACACCATGATAGCTAGATGTTGACATCGAATATCATCTTGGTTTTCATGATAATTATTTGTTTATTCAACCAGTGTGGGAGTGTAGTTTGTTTTCTCTTCTCTGTAGCTCTCAATCTTTATAGTTCAATATCAGTTTTGTTGCATGTTGTACTACTGTCCTTGATATCAAATAGTAACACATTATTTCTGGCCACTTCTGGTGCTTTCATTGCAACCATGAATGTTACCTTACCTTTGCTGCTTTTTATTCTTCTTCTTCTTCTTCCTCTTCTCATCCTCTTCCTCCTCCCTCCTCCTTCCATCTCTCTTCCCTCTTCATCCTCTTCCTCTCCATTTCTGATTCTTCTTTTGGTCTGCTCAGCTGGTGGTCCAACACTTGACAGTGAACTCCACAAACCCTGAGAGCATTGTCATTTGTCATGTGGTCCGCAACCTGCACTTGATGAGTATCCAAACTGTGCCAGTCATTTTCTTTATCTGCATTAAGTTTCATTGCATTGTTGTCATTGCTGTAGATGTGATCAACTGGAAACCCACACAATGCAAAACAGTTCTTGATAGTGGTTGAGGTTGTTAATTTCCAGGCTTCTGCTATGCATAGCAGACAATACTTCCTAGCATCATGGAGCATTCCACCATCTATCATGACAACAGTCTGTTGAATGAAGTATTTTCTGTAATTATACTTGAATGTATAGATGATTCCTGCATCTCATGGCTGTAGCTGGCTGGTACAGTTAGCTGGGGAAAACAGATGTTTGTGCCCCAGAGAAATGTTTTCTTTGAGTGATCAGTGAAAAACAGTATTTTGTAATTTTTAGCAACCATTTTTCTGTCTATTGGTATAGCATTATCTTCAAACATCCTGCTGGTTTTCCATGAATTTGTATTTCATATTTTGTGGGAAGATTGTAACATCCTTAAAGCAACGTGGACTTTTCTACATGCCACCTACAAGTGGTGGTAGTTGTCATTACCAATAATATTACTTGCAAGGGGCACTGTAACCTGCTGTTTTGATTTCATTCCACCATGTCTGGGATCTCCACACAGGGTAAGAATTTATTAGGTTATAGATTGAAAAATGAACCTCTCTTATCGGGATTATGTATGTCACAGGTTATATTCTTTAATCTTTTGTAACAGTTGGTCATTCTTCCAGTCATCTACTGTTTCTGAATCAGCCATCCTGCCTACATGTGCTAGAGTTCTATAAAGAATGTTGCATCTCCTCTTAGATCTGTTGATTCAACCATTAGAACCTCAAAAGTTGTCAACTCCCAAATATGCAGAGATTTGAAAGGTCTTCTCCTTGATGATATTACCTTCTACAGAAGCATTGCTTGCACATGCTTACTTGAACCATGCAGTGAAAGCAGATTCCAATTCCTCCAGCAGTGAGTATTTCAATGATTTCTACTGCCTGGAGGAATTTCCATGCTGGGTTGTTGCACAATATTTCACAGTTATGTTGCTGTGGACACTGGAAGTCCAAACTCTGATGCCAGGTTAACCCATGTTCCAATATATGCCTCAGCTTTTACTAAAATATCTATCTTTATCACTTATCCTAAATGATTCTGCTTTCTTCTACACATAGTTTATCCTTTCCTCTGAAAATACCCTCAGTCTACAATATATAATTGTTTACAAAGTGCTATATTGTTCAAGACTAGGGATTCCCAGAAGTACTTCCTTCTGCAATTGATCACTGTCGTCTGGGGTTAATGAATTTAAATTTGACATCTTTGCCCAATGAACCTATTGCCATCTATAAGAGAACTGTCCTTATTACTTCAGCACTTAGTTCAGGGGATCTCACAGAGATGTTGCTATCCATACCTAGCCACGTGTAAATAAAAACTCTTAAGATGAAAATTATGAATAATGTCAGGTAAATTTCATAGTTGTGCTTAGGAAAATCAAGTGTAAATTCTGGAAGAGCATGGGAAGTATACAGCTGTAACTGAAGAATGTATTTCTGATAAAAAAATTTAAAACAACCAGCAAACTCCATGGAGCAGAGGCCTTTCTGAGAAGTTAACTGGTCCTTAGATAGTCAAGATGCTCCCTGCATTTTATGGAACCTGAAGGTTCATCAGTGTATTCACAAGCATCTGGCTTGTCCTGAGCAAGATCAATCCAGTTTATGCTTTCCCATCCCACTTCTTGAAGATACATTAAATATTTTCCTCCCATCTACACCTCGGTCCTCACAACGATCTCTTTCCATTAGGTGTCCCCATCAAAACCTTATATGCACTTCCCCTGTCCCCCATACATATCATATGCCCAACCCAACTCATTCTTTTTGATATGATCACCCAAATACTAGTGAGGAGTACAGAGCATAAAGCTCCTCATTGTGTTGTTCTCCACTCCCCTGTTACCTGGTCCCTCTTAGGCCGAAATATCTTCTTCAGCACCCTATCCTCGAACACACTCATCTTCTGTTTCTTTCTCAGTGTGAGACACAATCCATGCAGAACAACAGGTGAAATTGCAGTTTTGTGTACTATCATCTTCATATTTTTAAATAGCACTCTGTAAGACAAAAGATTCTGAATCAAATGGTAGCAAGCAATACCTGACTTCAGTCTGCTCTTAATTTTTTCTTGAATGGAATTTTGATTTGTTAGTTTTGTTACCAGATATCCAAACTGACACCCTTGCGAAGGATTTGACAGTTAACCTCACGTTTTCATTTTGTCTTGCATACTGGTCTCAAGGCATGATCATATATGTACGTGGTCGGACAATAAAGTTCGCGAACTCTTCGTGATAAAAATGCTACATACCTCATTGCTGAAAACCACTGTGGTCGCCTTCAAAGTACTCCCCTTGGGAAGCTATACACCGATGCCAGCACTTAGTCCGCCCTTCAAAACAATTTTGGACTGGTTTTGTGGAATGGCCTTCAGAGCTGCCATTGTATTACTCCTGATGTCATCATTGTTCACAAAATGCCTTCCTTTCAATATTTCCTTTATCTTCAGGAACAGAAAGAAGTTACTGGGGGCTAGACCCGATGAATAGGCAGGGTGTTCCAACACAGTTATTTGTTTAGTAGCTAAAAACTCCCTCACAGTGCCGTGTGAGCAGGTGCATTGTCATGATTCAAGATCCATGAGTTGTTGGCAAAAAGTTCAGGTCTTTTCCGTCTAATTTTACATGCGGCCTTTCCAGTACTTCCAAATAGTATAGTTTGTTGACTCTTTGTCCAGTTGGTACAAATTCATAATGAACAATCCCTCTAATATAAAAAAAAGTCAGCAACATTGTTTTGACTCTTGATTTAGACCAATGGAATTTTTTTGGTCATGGGGAATTGGCACTCTTCCATTGTGCACTTTGCCACTTCGTTTCAGGGTCGTATTGGTAGATCCATGTTTCATCACCTGTGATGACATGGCCCAAAATGTTGTCTTGCCTCTCCAGAAGGTCTTGGCAAATTGTGACTTTTCTTTGCTTTTGTTCTTTGGTGAGCTCATTTGGGACCATTTTTTCACACACCAAGAAATTCAGTTAAGATTTTCGTAACTGTTTCTCTGTCAATGTTCACTTGCTGTGTTATGTTCCTGGCAGTCAGCAGATGATTTTCACGCACAATTTGACGAATTTTTGCAAGTTTTCTTCAGTTCTGCCTGTTGCTGGCCGTCCTGATCTCTCTTCATCAGTGACACTTTCTCTTCCCTCAGAAAAACGTTTCCCCCACTTGTAAACTGCTGTTTTCTTCATAGCATTATCCCTCTAAACTTGCACTAACATATCTATGATTTCGTTTCCACTCTCTCCAAGTTTAACAAGAAATTTAATGTTAGTTCACTGCTCTAATTCAAGATCCGACATTCTCGCGGCAGCACACCAAAACACACGCAGGCAGTAATAGATGCCACTCAGAAAGAGACTGCCATAGATCAACAACAACAACACAGCTGTGAAACGCTGATATGTCGTCATCAAACCATGCTAAGGCTTTTGCCCAATGCTGCAATGGCAAGCACACAATGCGAGTTCACGAACTTACTTCGTAATTGTCCGACCACGTAGTTTTCTCAGCATTTACTTCTAGGCCAGTCTTCTTGCTGCCAACTCGTAAAGCATTTGTGTTTTTTTCTATATTACATGTGCTTCCACTCAATAAATTAACATCATGACATAAACTGGAAGGTGATATAATTTCAAGCTCCCCTGGTTTGCCTGAACCCTCCTAATGGCATTTTTAAAGCAAAATTGAAAGCATTGGAGCTTGTTGCAAACCATTTTTAATAAGAAACATGTCAGACATATTTTTGCCTATCTGGCCGTTGCTGTAGGTTTCATTTAGACACATGTTTATTAGCCTTAACTGGTTTCATATGGATACCAGACTCGGTAAGAATATTATACAAGACCTCCCTCCTAACTGAGTCACAGGCTGTCTTGAAATCTATAAATAGCATATATACTGCCTCATCATATTCCCATTTTTTCTCAAGTATTTGGCGCATGCAAAATGCATGATCAGTGGTTGACCGGTTTCATTGGAACCCACCCCGGTGATCCCCAATAATTTCCTCTGCACAACCTAGACAGAAGGATGTTGGATAGAATTTTTTATGTAGTTGACAAAAGTGATAATATCGCAGTAATTACTACAGTGTGTGTTATCACCATTATAAATAGGTACAGTTATTGACTGCACTGATGAGGCAATTCCTCCTTATTCCAAATAGAATCAATAAGTTTATATATCTCATAACGAATTGTCCAGCCTTTTGTTGCAATGGAATTTGATCACTACCTGGTGAGTTGTGTCTTTTTAGCTTTCCAATAGCCATCCCAACCTCAAAGACACTGGGCTGAGGCACTAGTGGCTCTACTGTCTGTATTTAATTGTGCCTAATAGCATAACCATTATCGCACTGGCATTTAATTCAGTCTTTGTGCCTGGGGTACGGAGTTTTTCTGCGATGGCCCTTTAAATTGTTCACGCATGTTTGAAAATAAACGTTTATATCTTATGAACCAAAGATGATGAAATAATGAAATAATCTGCATGGTGTTGGGAATAAATCAGAGATATTTCATTTCAAAAAAGAAATTCACTAGAAATGTTTAGTGCTTACACGCAGGAAGTTAATTTAAAAAATTTTATAATTTTCAGTTTATTTTACTGACATTTCTATTTTGGGCCCTACATTTGCGTAGGAAGTTCCAGCCTCAGAATTTTTGGAGTCGTGCCTTGTGGTGGTAGTGTCAGAAACATAATCTTGTTACGCACACACATCATACTTCCGCCATACTTCACTAAAAACGTTTTGTATCTTCCCACCACTCGCATTTCGCATGCGGCATTTTGGTTGCATCACCGTCTGGACTGAGACAGACCAACATTTGTTGAGTGATACTTGTGTCTACCGACTTGAATCATCATTTCCAGTATATCATTCACGTGGATGAATCGAGAATCTCTATATGACATTTTCTTACCCCCATTAAGTAAAGAATAAAATGTCATATCATATGTGTATCCAGTCACATAGTTTGTAAATTTTGATGCCAAAATGTTTGTGGTTCTTGAGTATGCATTGTCGGAAAAATGACACTTCCTTTGAACAAAACAATAATTTCGTCTACAGCCAGATGTTAATAGGGGCTGTAAAATTTTGAAAATGTCTTGTTTAGAATTTCAAACAGATTTTCACATCATCCGTTTCCTGTCAGAATTTTTGTCCGTCATTTCAGGCTCATTATTGTCTGTGAAGTGTAGAAAGTGAAGAATGTAAAGGTATCTGTCCCATTTCATAGCGCTACTGTAGAGACTTGTGTGGGATTGGTTAATCCTTGCCCAGTATTCTGTCAGTTTGTCCCATGTGCTATGTCCCATTTGTATTGTTATTGGAATAAACCCAAGCATTTCAGCCTCATTCACATCAGGGAGGGGTGAAGGTCCATCGTCAATTCCGTCAAGGTGGCCGTGGTAGTATCTCTTAGTCTTCATCACCAGCAGTGTGATAATTTCCACAAAATACAAAAGGAAAACGCTAAGCGGATTCAAGCCGTCATTTTACATGATGCGCTGCATTACCTTTATGCCCCTTGGGCCCCCCTCTAAAGGCATGTACTACACTTCTCTGAGGGCCAGGAAGCCATGTCCACTGCAGAGTGGATGGTGTTTGGACCTATTGACCTGGCCCACTCTGAAATATTTCCCCTTTATTGGAGGAATTTGAAGAAAACGAACAGCTGGATGAGTTACCTGTGGATATTGGTTGGTCTGGTTGCAGGTGTGACACCCCTGGCTCATCTTCAAAACCTCCCTCATCCTCAGAGCTGTTGTCTCTCGGGGCCCCTGCATCATAACTCTGACTGTCCTAAACAAGTTCAGATATTTGGTTTAGGGACAGGAACCTGGCTGTCTTACACACACTCATCACAGACTGCTTACTGAGGAATGAATATTCATTCTGGCTTATTATTACGCATTTGAAATAGGTGGTCATGTAGTGCAACGCCATATATTTCAGCTCTGTAAGGCTCAACTTTTTATATTTATTTATTTCTACAAATCAGATTTCAGTTGTAATTATAACCCTGAGAGGAGTTCACTAATGATGCATCTCAATTTCATCATATGTGTTAGTAAAAGCCTGACATCACAGTGCAACCAGTAATGACACACATTCATTTGTTTGGAAATGGTATGCAGACTCTTTATCACATTTTTTTCAAACCTTCCTTCTGTAACAGTGCATGATCTGAACTGAACTGTTAGACAGGCATGAAAGAACCTGTGTACCCTTGGTTTTTTATCAAATACAGTTGGTGCTTAGTCCCTTTTAGTAGTAATATGTCCTGCGACCTTCCACTATGGGTCTCTGTTTTGGCTAGGATAAGAACCAGAATGCCATATATCACTCGATGATATTGCATAGTTATATTTCAGCAGGGTACACAGCAAGAAAATTGTGCTACTACACACGCTGTCATTAAACGTTCCTGTGTCTGCAATGCTTGTCAGAGTGAATGAGGCTTCATTTTTAGTAATTTTGGTTTGTTGTTAGTATGAACTACTTTGAACTGCCAAATGTATATTGTGAAAGGCTTAACTGTTGCATAGCAAAACAAGAAACATAAGAGGTTTCACAGGCTGTCACTCATATTCATGAGGTACATAGGTTCTGCAAGCTTGCTTATTACCTGCAAGCTTACTAGTGTCTTTCCCCTGTAAACTAAACATGTTTAGAAAGACAGTTAGAATGTAGTTCCAAGCAAGGGAATTCAAGTGGGGATTGAGTATAAATAAGTGAAGTGATGTGAAGTGTAATGATGTGGAGTGAACTGATGTGATTTTTGCGATTTTTATTTTGAAGTGAAGTGAGTTTTGATGAAGTTCTTGAGGATAAAAGTGGCATGTACATTAAGGTGACCTTATACTGAGGGTACTTGATTATATTGTGACTACTTATTTTGGGAATATCTTGTACCGTGTTTGTTTCAACTTATGCTGTAGTTGTTTAACTTGTTTTATAATGTGTGGGTGTGTGTATGTGTGGGTGTTTTGTTAATATGTGTACTTGTATTTACTGTGTTTTGTATAGTTTGTACTGTGTTTTTTGTATTGTTTCGTTTGTGTATATTTATTCTTATTTGTTTTGGCTGTACTAGTGTAAGGACTACAGCCACTGAGTGACAACTCAGTTGCAGTTAGAAGTAGTGGTAGTAGTAATAGTAGTAGTAAATTGGGTAAAGGTGCCAGCTCGTGAATCTGACCACAAACCATAATCTAATATGGAATTAATGAGTGGGGCTATAATTCTATACCCCTATGTGAGTTCATGGTGCATTTAAATGACCGCAGCGTTCCCCACAGAGAACCTTCGTAACTTGTGGATTTAAATGACCATTTTTGACAAAGAATGCCAGTATGATAGAGGCTAACATCATTAACCCCCTGTATATTTAGTAGCTGAGAGAAATGTTTTCCGCACCTACCCAGTATACTGTGAAGGTCTGCAACCACTTCACTCTTCTCATCTATTACTATATTATAGGCTGGTAACCCTTCTTAATGTCATTGATGTCACTAACAAGTCTGTGATGTTCTTACTCTTTTTTTCAAGTGCATTAATTTTAGCTTTCAGGTATTCCCTTTCTTTTTCCTGAAATGCATACCTCTTAGCTTGATATCTTACATTGCTGAGATTATCTACATTGCTTTTGTTTGAATCTGCCTCCCATACATCCAACCCCTCGTACGTATTGCGGGGATATGTGGAGACCTGTATCCTAGGTCATGTGGGAGGCAGTAACAGGTGTGGAGGGAACACCCTATAGAGGGTTACTATGAACACAATGGCTAACAGGGCTCTAGGCTACCTAAGCCAAGGTGGAAGCAATTGTGCTGAAGGTTGAATGGCACTGGGGTAATAATAGCAGTGTCAAGAACCAGGCCAAACCTAATTGTATGTAGGCCTTCCATCCGTGTGGGGCTCTGTGGACAGTGACCGTGTGTTTTACCCTTGTTTTGTGTCAGAGCTCCTTAACTGGGGACTCAGAGATTTGAATGAATTATTAACCCTTAGTGTACCGTTTTAAATCCCATCTGTAAATCCCAGCTCGCCGAATTATTCTGCAGGGTTATTTAAATTTTGTGCATGCTTTTCAAAAAACTTGAATATTTCGAGAACTAAGCGAGATAGATTTGTGAAACAAAAAGCAATTTGTGGGGAAGGAATCAGACATTGCTAAGGATGCCTTAAAAATGGTGTAATGTCCTTATTGCACATTGGAGAACATACGTTTCTAAAAAAGTTGTAAATATCCATGTTCTTTTACTTACATTGTGGTCGAGGCTCCAACAGTTTGCATGGAGAATAAAAGAAAAGATGTCTTATAAGTGATTTTTTGTATGGTAATCTTCAAAACAACTTCAGTCCACACAAAACGCCACGTCACACTAGACACATTTGAATAGCACAGTTCGTGTCACATCCCTCGCTGAACACACGCGACAATGCCGCTGCTTAGGGTTGCGGCCAGGCCAGTGCTTTTAGTGACGTGTGTCCAGTCTTCCGATGTTTGTAGAAACTGGGGCTGGTCTTCCCACAGGCATGGATGGTCGTGGCTCATGCCCAGACTGTGCCAGCATCTCTCTGATAATGGTGAGACAATAATCTTTGTGTGAAATTTTCTTCCCACCACATGAAGATAAAAGGTTGCAACTGTTGACAATGGCCAGGTCTAACAGGTGGAAAAAGAGTTTTTTTTGTCCACTTCCATGTTCAGCGGCTGCCTGTGTAGCTATTGGCCAACCTATCTGAATTGTCATCATGCCCCATGTGACGGTTATAATCCGCCATAATTGCCGGCTTTATCGCATTCCCGTGTTCATCGCGATAATTGCCTTGTCAGGAGGCACACGTCTCTCTTGTCCTTCCACACCACAGCTGTCAAGTCACCCCTGGTCCCTACTCGAATGTCAGCACGTTTCAGTCTCAGTGTCTTGGGTTTGAGGTCCTTGGGTATGCCCTTCCTATGTAGCCTAACTGTCCCACAACAGAAAATTTTCTTCTGTGCAAAGTCGTTATATAGATCAGGGGAGGAAAAAAAGTTGTCCATGTACAGTTTATGGCCAAATCCTTCTACACCCCTTGTCAAATTAGCCACTGTATTGTGTGTTGCTGTCAGGTGTTGTGCCGCCCTTTGTCTGTCTTTACCGAGGTAAACATTCCTGTCATATGTATCCTGTAGAGTCACACAGTTTGAACATTTTGATGCCGAAATGTTTGCGTTTTTTCGGGATGTACTGCATGAAAACTATCCTTCCCTTGAATTTCACAATGACTTCATCTACTGCCAAATATTCAGAAGGGTTGTAAAATTTTGAAAAGTTCGTCTTTATAATTTCAAACAAGTCTCGTATTTTTCACAGTCTGTCATCTGTTGTGTCAACTCCATTCTTATTATTGTCTGTGAAATGTAGAAAGCATAGTATGTGATAGTACCTAGCACGTGCCTTCGTTTGTCCATAGAATGGAGTGCAAAGCTTTTCCATTTTCGTCCAATAGTCCTCCAGTCTGCCTTGAACTGTATGTCCCATCTGTAATGTCATAGCCAAAAATGCAAACATTTCCGCTTCTGCCACCTCATGTTCGGGAGAATGTCCGTAGTCAGAATTTTCTAAGAACTGGTGATAGTAACGATTCGTCTCCACAACCAGCAAATTAATAATTTCCGCGAAGAACAGCAGCAGAATGCTAAGTGGAGTGGACTTGCTCGTTACGTGTGCAGCCTCCCTGCTTTTCCCGTTGGGAGCCCCAGCAAAGGTGTGAACTACACGCCTTCGGGGTTGAGGGGGCAGTGTCCACAGGCAGGGTTGTGGCTGTTGACCTGCCACATTACCAACATCATCCTCATCTTCAGAGATGCTGGCCGAAAAATCTGGGCTTGGAGGCTCTGATATTGAAGACCGTCGCGAAGGTGGGTGTAGCTCGTCATCCTCCATGTCCTCAGAAACGTAATATTTCTCCTTGTCACTGTCTGAATCCATTACGATTTCTTGTATTTGATTCTGAGACAGCAGACGAGCCCGTTTCACACGAGAAATCTCACATTCCATTACCGAAACCACTGCTGGGTGTAACAGCAAACTCTCAACTGACATAAGTCGCAATTTCTGCAAGGGAGTTCGGGAAAATGCTCTTTCTCCCTACCTAACAACCGTTACCAAGCTGCTACCCAGCTGCCTGTTACTAAAATAACACAATTTTATGACCCAACATTCCATTCCACTAACTAAATCCAAGGCTGAACTAACTGCGCGATATGCTTTCAAGACTTATGACACTTATGCATTCATGGCTAATTAGGGTAACCTTGCTAGCTGGCAAAGTGTTTACACACAACTGTGACATCGAAAGCCACTCTGCATCGATTCATTGTTGAAACATTGTGCAGCAAATAGAAAGAGACGGCTTTCAGCTTTGCCAAACATAGGTCCATATATATACGACGTTAACATTTCGGGCTTTACTAGGAGCTCCATATATATACGACATTAGTAGGCTAAGGGTCAAACCACTGGTTCTGGAAATGGAGCATCTCTCTCCATAGGGCCCTTGTTGGGGACCATAGAGTGGAGATTCCTGTACCGGGGACTTTGAGAGGAAGGTGAGACTTTGTTTCATCAGAGACCTTCTTTATTGGGGACTCTGGGAGGTGTGTAAAATAAGGCTCTGGAAACAGGCATCTCTCTCTGTAAGGGCCTCATTGTGGAACCTGGAGGAGGGAGGCTTGTTTACCAGGGACTCTGAGAGACAGGTGAAGGATGCCTCTGGAAACGGAAAGTCCCTCTCTATGGGAGCTCTGTCAGGCGAACCTGTTGGGGGGGGGGGCTCTTTACTGGGGACCCTGAAGGATACATAAAGGAAGCTCTGGAAACAGGCATCTCTCTCTCAGGGCCCTGTTGGGGAACCTGGAGGGTGGCTTATTTGCCAGAGACTTTGAGAGACAGACAAAGAGGGCTCTGTAAATGGAGCATCTTTCTCTGTGGGAGCTCTGTGAGGGGAACCTGGATGGAGGACTCCTTTACTGGGGACCCTGAAGGATGTGTAAAAGAAGGCTCTGGAAATGGGTCTCCCTCTCTCCATAGAGGCCCTGTGCTGGGGGACATTGGAGGGAATTCTGCTTTGATGGGGACTTTGAGAGAAAGATGAGATTCCATTTTATCAGGAGACCTTGTTTATGGGGAATCCAAGAAACATGTAAAAGAATGCTCTGGAAATGGGCATCTCTCTCCCTAGGGGCTCTGTTGGGGAAACTGGAATTATAGAGACAGATGGATGGCTCTGGAAGTGGGCGTCTTTCTCATTATGGGAGCTGTGTGAGGGTAATGTGGAGGGACAGCTCCTTTACTGGGGACCCTGAAGGATAAGTAAAAGACTCTGGAAACAGGCATCTCTCTCCATAGGGTCGCCAATGGTGGAACCTTTTAGGGGAGTTCATTTACTGGGGACTTTGAGAGACAGTAAAAGAGTGCTTTGTAAATGGAGTGCCTCTGTACATGGGAGTTCTGTGAGGGAAACCTGGAGGGAGGGCTCCTTTACTCAGAACTCTGCATGCTACCTAAGACATGTCAAGGGGGGCTTTGGAAATGGAGAATCTCTCTCCTTAAGAGGCTGTGTGAGGGGGACCTGGATGGAGGCATCTATACTGAGGACTCATAGAGACATGTAATGGAAGACACTGGAAATGGAGGATTTCTTTTATAGGGCTCCATAACAGGAACCAAGGCACTTAGCAGGAGAGGGCTCAGCCAGTATGTTTTTTGCACTAGGCTGTCCTTTAACAGGATACGATCCAGGGTTGTCACCGGTCTCCTAACTGGATACAACATCCTGAGAGACATCTCTATATAATTGGTCTGATGGACAGTCCCTTATGTAGGAGGTGTGGGGCAGAGGAGGAAACCTAAGCTGATGTGTTTTGTGAGTGTGAAGCCATGGTGACACTCAGACATACCTGTTTAATTTCATTTTTCTTGGACCCTGAGGATGTTAGAAGTCTAAGTCTAGGGACACTCCGGAACTTTACTACAGGAACAGGGCTCCCATGACTTGGACATCAGTTTAAGGGGCACACAGGGCCTGTCAAAAGGCCTGCATATATCAGGGCTGAAAGGGTTCCAACCTATTTTTTGTTCTGTTCCAGTCCATTTTTAGTTTGAATCTTGTAACCATTTTGTGTGAATATTGTAACCAGTTCTTATAGCCTGCTTCCATTCATACATACCTAGACTCTCTTCAGCTGAAAGTTTGATATTCTTTTTAATGTGTTCCCAAGCCTGTTTTATGTCCTTGCAATAATTTACGTTCTGTGAAGCTGCAAACCTCTATGAGATTTTCATCTGATACTGTTTCCTAACTTCTAGCTCATTTAGCTTCTTGAGATTGAATCTTTCAACTTCCAACTTTTCTACTGCTTTTTTACTTACCATCTGTCCCCCCCTAGCTTCATTGGTCACCAGATAATGATCATTGTCACAGTGAGCTTCTCTGAGAGATTGTACATCATATATACTTGAATGACATCTCCTATTTTTAATATGATTGTGCGTCTTCCCATCAGGAGAGGTTCAGATGTATTTATGAATGTTTCGGTGCAGGAACATTCTACTCTTAACAATCAAATTTTTTGATGTGGTTAATTTGACTACTATAACACCTATATCATTACTATTCTTGTGTAAACTCATTCCCAGTTGTCATTTTGAAAATGTCCTCTCTCCCCATTTTTGCATTGGAATCTCCTAACACAGTTTCTGTGTGGTCACGAGGAAAGTGACTGAACACCCGCTCTTAACTCCTTATGAAAAGTGTCCTTTGAGTCATCCCTTTTATCCTCAGGTGGTGCATGTGCATTTGGAACAATAATATCATACCAGCGCTGCCTCAGCACTATATATGACATCTTATCACTAACAAACTGTACTCACTGCTTATACTATTCTCTGGTGTATAAAAATCCTGTTTCCAATTGTAGTTTTTCATCTCCTTTTCCATAGAAAAAAGTATGATCTACTCATAAAGTACCTCCCTTTTCACACCTAACATCCTGTAAAATAAAAGGTAAATCAGTCCCATTACAGGCCTGAGGTGCCCAGAGAGTTCCAGGAAGTTAAGGTTCCCAGATTACATGACATTGGCCCAGGATAGTGGTAAGGTTGTCAGCCTTACTCACTGGCCGCTTTTTACCCCCAGGAAATACTCCTGGTACTCATTTCTGTTAGAGGCTGAGTCGACTCCAGGGCCCTAGTGCAATCGGAAGGATTATGTCAATGAAAAATTCCATCAACACCATCTGGAATCGAACCAGCGACCTTCCGATTTGTAGCACAGCACCTTAACCACTGCGCTACTGACCTAGCATCCTGTACATCCATTAAAAATTATTTTCTTGATGGTTTTGTATCAGCATAAAGAAAGTTTGGGTTTAGTTCATTGTGACTCCAGTCCTTTGCTGTGGTGCAGGGAGAGGTATGCAACTTAGTACAGTATAAACACAAACATTTGTCATTAGTAACACTGTCCTTAGTTTAGTCTACACACTTAAAGCTGTTGTGTGATGAATTTCCTCAGCTTCCCACATCGCTTGTGTAGAGTGGGCCAAAAGTCGTTTTGTAACTTCTGTAGACTATGAGCATATTAATGGGGTTTATAATAAATAACAGTTGAACCCAGGTATAACAACCAGTTTATGTGACACTTCACCTATTGTGCCAGATATTCTGTGATACCAATTAATTCCTTTCTGTTGACCATAACAGTATATGCCTTGGTTAATGATACAAAATATTCAGTCCCTTTTGTGATGTTATAACCAAGTCTGACTGCATTTCTCAAACTAACTTAAGTTACAACAAATGTTAGCCATGGCCTCCCACGTGTTTGTAGAGATGTTGTCACATCTGGTCTTGTTTGCAAAGACACTTGTTATGGTTCATTCTGAGGGATATGCCTGATGAATGACATATAGCTGCTAAGTAACTCTTGGCTTTCTGTGTATATCATACCTTCACACTACACAACAAACCTTTTTGTTTATAGGCTGTCAGTAGGGCTCTGTCTTTAAAAATGGAAGCCACATCACATTGAATTATGTCCTTTGCTTATTCCTGGAATTTATACATACAAAGATGGGCAACTTTTATCAACATAATTGGTACTTTGGCTGGGAGTAAAACTCATGCCTAAATATACTGTCTGTTAAAAAATAAATAATACAGCGTAGCCCCATCAAGACTGGCTCTGGGAACCACACAGTCACTTGTTCAGTGGAAATCTGGGTTCTTTACTCGGCATAAAGGCAGCTGGAGCATTGAGTACTAAAGCCTGTGTAATGTGGAATTAAGAATGAGGAATGTGGTATTGACAGTGTTGTTAATTAAATCATAAATAAATAAATTAGAAATAAATAGAATGTGTTACTATTCACACTCCCATATTGTGAGATTCCATAAACTTACGTAATTTGTAAGTAAATGTGAGACCTTGGTGCAATATGAATGGGACTTATTATTCCTGGTTGGTGAGCATCCAGTTTGTTTGTTTTTGTCTAGATGGAGACAGATGGTGTGTCTTCTGGTAGTGAAGCCAGCACACCTACTCCTGGTGCAAGTTCTCCTGTTACAGTGGCTCCTGGGTCACCACCACTTATCAAGCAGTCATTCTCCAAGACCTCTGTTGGTACAGGTCTTGCTGCTAAATGATACTGGCTGTAGCACACAATAAGGTAAGTTTGGATTTACCATGTGCAGCACTGTCGAGGTTGAAAATGAAGTTGTCTGTAATTATGTTTGTAATACCTACATTAGTGCCATGTACCGCAGGATCCTGAAGTACTGAATGGCAATAGACCTGTGAAAAATATGTGATTTTTCTTATAGTGGCTGCTGGAAGTCTATACTTCATGTTTTGGTGTGATGGAAATACTAAGTGGTGGGTTTTGGTAAATAGTTGATACGTTGTGTGAAGGTAGATTGTAACCATATCTACATATTTTGAATGAAATTACATGTATGCATAAGCAATTACAAACTTGTGCACTCTGTTCAACAAAAAGGAAGCGGCCAGATGTTTCATATGTCCCACGCAGGCAGTGACATGAGGTACAGTTGCTATCATAATTCGAGTCGTTTTACTTTCCCCATATTTGTGCATTCGTGGCGTTTCTGTGTCTTCCATTCATTACAATCAATCATGCTGCGTATATATTAACCAAAGACATCAACACATTCACTTAATTTGAAGTTAAAACATGAATTAAAGATCATTAATTTTCCGAGGCATGTTGCTTGCTAGCTCTGCTTCCACAGATGGATGTTGCAAAATTGTGGTTGTTTGCCACACCTGGAGGTAGCCAAGCACATTAACGCGTGCTGGCAATACTCTTCGGAAACAAACTACATTGGTTCGAGTCCCAGTATCAGCATATAATTTTTCTTGTTGAGTATGCTTTATACTCACAAACACTCAATTAAATTATGCAGTAACACATCCATTATTCAATTATATGTTTCAAAAATTATATTTGCTCCATTGGCAGGGTAGAAATGGGAGTGACGCAAATATTTCTCTTATTTTTCCGTAATTCTTTTTTCTTTGTTTACTGACATTCTGATTTAGAGGGTTCATGTTTGAATGGGATTAAATCTAGGCATGTGATAGAAGTCTTACTGGCTACACTGATTATGGTGGTTATTAAAACCAAAATGCACATTTTTTAATAATAATGAAATCAAAGGTAATGAGGAGCTTGTGTTGGTTATTTTAAACTGTACTTTTCTGCATGATCAAAATGATGGATGGACTGTGCATTACCCCTATTTAATGGTTTATTGTAAGAATGTTATTTAAAGAAACCTACATTGCTTGATAAAAATTGTTGTATGATTTTAGAAAACTTTTACTAAAGGATTTCTAATTAAATTAAGTCAAGTTTCTTTCAGTTTTCTGCCACCCAAATCAAATGTCTTCTGCAGCCGTATTATGGTAATTCACAATTTTGGAGCCATGGACCAACAAGGATATCACACCTGCTGCTGGTAGTGGATTAAAACGGAGGGTAGGGGATTATCCATGGACAAAAACTGACCTGTGAGCGACAGTATGGTCATTAACCCTTACATGATTGTAGACTGATTCCCTCTTCACGACTTAACCGTTTGATGCCTAACGACACCTATAGGGGTCGTACCGCACCGCTAACCTCTAAATTTGCATTTTATATATTTATTCAACAAATATAGATACTGAATATTTT
>Ga0136643_10002735_pt1 | contig 23196 bp, 10 predicted proteins | sample TergutLab28metaG_FD_96883 | JGI IMG/M metagenome (GOLD analysis project Ga0136643, IMG submission 96883) | Labiotermes labralis P1 segment gut microbial communities from Petit-Saut dam, French Guiana - Lab288 P1 (version 3) (version 3) | ecosystem: Host-associated > Arthropoda: Insects >... | reverse complement strand
GGAATATATAGCTCCCTGATGTTGATCTTAGGACCGAAACATGTCGGAGTGTTTTTAAAGTTTTAATGTGTAAATTTTATAAATTTTGTATATGTGCAGTGGTTGGTGTAATAATTGAGTAACTCGACAACATGCACGGTATAACAACGAAAATAAAAAATAAATTCGCAAGTCTTTAACCAACATTGAGTCCAAATCATGTGATCTGCTTCATCATGAAGCAGTTTGATTGCTTAGCCTTGTCAAGGTATTATCAGGAATTTCTCTCCTCCGAAGAGATGCAGACAATTTTTGAAAGACCTCTTGCTGTAAACAACAGTAAAGCAAGGCTATGGGAATAATCTCTTATTGAAGAACTAACAAACCACATGATTTATTTCAACGCCAGGCTGCAAGACGGAACTGGGCTTTCATGTATATGTGATTTCTGAAACTCAGATTGTAAAGAAATTCCTTCAACTTCCAAGCTGTGAAAAAAACTACACTAGGGAAATAGTCACCATTCATAACAGATATTTCTTGAATTTAAATTGTAATTAGAGTTATAGTGCCAAGACTGCTTCAGTAACCACAATGAGCACAGCAAGGAAATTAGGTTGTTCCAGAAACGTTATTGCTGTAAACTCGAGGAAGTACCACCAGAGATTCAGATCGAGTTGTTTTCCATTGTAATGGTGCACTGAAAGACAAATTCTAAAGAGAAATCTGATAAATTCTATACGTAATTGACAGAGGAACTCTGCTCACAAATTACAAGTCTTGTTTATGGCTGTTTTTGAAGTCTTTGCTGAAACTTAAAAAGTATGTGAGTGGAAGAGGGGGGGAGAAACAAAAGTAATTTTTAGAATGAAAATTTTGAAGCATAACTACAGGGCATGTTTGTCTGACGAACATCTAAACTCACTCCTCCCACTACTATTTGCAAGTAGTATCACAGCGCAAGTATTTTAAAAATAGAATCTTAATTTTCCGTTGTTTTCGACGACGTATTGACTTGTGCACCTGGTCGAATGTTATTGTAAAATTATGCTAACAAGACCGACTTTCTAGTTTAAACCCTACCGCGAGCTACGGGCACGAGACATCATGATCATTTTCGAAGTAGCAAAATTCCAGTTCTGCACTTGTGTATTGACATATAACATATGGCCCATTACGTAAGCTACTTGAAACAGTAACAGATTGAATGATCTGACGTAAGAGAAGCAAAACAAACACAGATTCGGTGTGCAGTTAAGAAGTTTCGAGACACGTCTTAGACACCATTCAGAAAATATTATGCACCAAGAAATTTAAAATTAAGTGGATACATAAAACATTTTATCTTACGCTTATCGAACATGGATGTACTTTACAACATATTTTACACATCTCTCAATGACACGTTATATAATTCTGTCTGACACAAAAATTCATTGGCGGGTTATTTTTAACTTAGGCATACACTCAAACCCAATTTAAATAGAAAGAAAGAACACACAAACACCAAAACAATTTGCAACTTCATGTCAAAAATGTTAGAAAACAAAATTTTTCTTAAATTACTAACACTATGTACAATATTCTTAATATTACAATTTCTTTTACATTACGCTACAGATCAGGTCAGTAATCTGTTATTTATATGCCCATTCAGGTGGCGTTTAGAATTCTATTGTAGTGACGACGGATAAATGATTCATTTGAAAATGCTCTCAATTGCTGAGTACTTATCATCATTGGGGGACAATTAGGATTTGAGAATGGAGCAACAGCGCAATGATACTGATAGGGGAAAACATAAGCAGTCGGATAAAATCATGTTCTAGTGCCAATTTGTCTACCACAAAATCCACATAAATTTGATTGCAATCGTGTCCGAGTTTCCGCGGTGAAAATCGGGCGACTAAATGCCTGAAACTTCGCACGGCCGGGATTTTGTTTCGATTATAAAGTGCAAGGAGCCGTGTGTTGTCCAATACTACAAAAATATCATGTATTTATAAATTTTTTATGAATACAAGGCAAGATAAATTTCAGTATTGAATAACCAAAGTGAAATTAAGAAAAAGGAAACTAAATTACTCGGACGAATATAATGTTACATTTCTTGAGTTGCTTAGACCCAGAGAATAAAGGCAGCAAGCTGAAAAGAAAAATGCAGATGTTCGCCATGCATCACGTGTACTTAAAATAGTCTGTAGTCCTGTCTAACAGTGCTCATCTTATCAAGTTTCACACGACCCAGTATACTCGGTTTGTTCCTAGGTTTCGGAAGAACCTCTTATCTAAACCAAAATAATTCACTATGAAAGATGAGGTAGCATGTTGTTTTGCAACACAGGAACAACTCAATTATAGTACACGGCGTAAAACTCCAAAATTATGGGCAAAATTTGAACAATATGGCTACAATATTTTGCAAAAAACAAAACACCGATTTATTATTACTAGACTTCCTATAATAAATGGATGTTAACAAAAAAGCAGCAGTGTATAAAGACAGCGTATGAACTGTGCAAGAATCTGATTGTCTAGTAAGGCAGACCATAAAGAGAGTAATAGTGGACGCAACACTGGACAGACCTGTCTCAAGAAAAAAATGTCCTTGTTCAACACATTATTTAAATTACTTAAAAGACTGTTAATATCAGAGATGGCTGCCACGTGTGGAAAGAGCACAAGAGCACGTGTTCTGACGCACAGTTTTTTGAAAACAACTTCATGATGTTTAATTTTTCCCACCGCGAAGCAAATATGCTGTACTTATTCTGCAGAAGACACGTCTTTAAGATTGATTATATGAAATAAAATATTACCTAAACAGTATCCAAAACGTTTATCAGATTAGAAGTATTTCACGGGCACTTCTCCTAATACATACAACAACGGAGAAATAAAGACGTTGCAGGTTAGTGCGAATTTCTTGCACTCACGTGTCGCAAGCAGTGCTGTCCTGTTTGTGCTCTGAAAGTGCCAGCCACTTTGTGAATTGCAGAAGGATTTCTGATTCACAGCTACGCACGCTAAGGGCGGTCATATTGGTGTATATAATTAGTGAAGGGCAGTAATTTTTAACTATCCACAAACATGAACAATGACCCCTGTGCATTCACGTCGTTTGTAGGGATGCAAACACGCCTACGGAATGTTACATCAGCATATGGACAGACGACATGAAGATCCGGCTCTTATGGCTATTTATATAAATTTGTGGCAGTGTCATGTTAACGACAACTTGACAAACAGGGTGTTCAAAATTAATTCTACAGTAATAAGCTAGTTCTTAGTTACAAGGATAGTGATTCTTCAGGAAGTCTGCACTGTCTGTCACTTCTGCTGATGACATAAAACCCAGTTCCGCTAACCGTTCAAAGCACATTTGTTACTTTAGATATGTCACCACGTTCACAACATTCACAAAATCTGAATTTTCCCCCACACAATTTAAACATGTAATGTCTTTCGTTATCACAATAAACAGTGGTTATTTCCTCGTACAACACAGACTAAACGGTCTCTATGACATAGGCAAGTAGGAAATTAATTTTCACAGTTATACTGTGCATCTCGATATTATCAAAGTTTTATTACCAAAAGATGCACAAAAGAAATGCTTTAAATTTCACTTTAAAAATGCTCCAACATGTTTCGGTGTAATCACCATCACCAGGGAGCGCAATCACCATCATCAGGGAGCGCATTATGTGGTCTTCTTAAAGTTACATTTGTTAAAACAGTCATTTAAAATACATCGGTGTGGTTAATCTGGTAGTGTGGCTGCATATGCAGTCACACTACCAGATTAACAGATGTAACTTACATTACGGTGGTTACATCGAAACATGTTAGAGCATTTATAATGTAAAATTTAATACTCCTTTTAAAGCATTTCTTTTGGCCATCAGTTGGTGATAAAACTTTGATAGGAAATGAGTCTTTATACAAAAGACAAATTAATTATATTTTGGCAATGGTAAATAATGTGAGTTTGAAGGTTTTCTGGCATGGAAACGTAGCTGTCTAATAAACCGAACTACATTTTCTATAAGGAAATTAAGTATAATATTGTCAATAAATTACAACATGGCTGCAGTCTAACTACTTTGTATAATTGATGACAATGGCTAAATTTGTGTAAGGAAAAGACCTGTAAAGAATATTAAAAATTCTTCCAAAGATCTCAGTTTTTTTATAAGTAATTTAATGTCGTCGTTAAAATTCATTTGGACAGAAAGAAAGAAACATAAACACTGACTAGACAGTTCCATTTAAATTACAAAAAAAAAACCATATATGACGTTACTGTAGCTGTGTTAAATGCATTAATTGATAAGGTGGAACTCAAATTTGATAAGGTGGAACTCAAATTTGATAAGGTGGAACTCAAATTGTAAAATAAACAATTTAAATCATCTTACTAATTTTCGAAGAGCCGTAACATATATATATGTACATTATAAGAGAGTTCATGTGATCGGCCTGTGGAGCAACTGCGCACAAGAGATGGGAATTAAATGGATGAACAAGTGACTGTATACTGTTTATTGAAGTACACGTTATATAATACACAAAAATAACACAAAATCCAATTTATTTTCTTAAGGATTGCATGATTTTACTGCATATTTTATAGCACAGGTACTCAAACGTATAGAGAGATGGGTTACAATGAAAGTACAATATAAGTACTGGAAGGGCTAGAGCATTCAAATACAGCGAACCCTGAATTTCACGTTTCTCATGGGACCATTTTAATGTGAAAGTGAAATCCAGAAAAATATATAATCAATAAAATGAAAATTTACATAGCAAATGAAAAGAAATACTCTAAAATATTACTGAACTGCATTAAAGCATGCTATCTAGGTCAACAAAGTGTTTTAAAATATGTGATATAGTTCACTTCTTACACGTGTTTATTAAAGTAAATTGATGTTTCTTCGCTTTCTGCTGAAACCTGTACACCTCTTTCTCGCTGCTACTGGGGACAGCCATTATGTTGTCGTCGACATGAAACCTCATGCGGTCGCTATAACGAATCTTAACCGGAAAGGAATCAGGTAAATAAAACTGTTGGCCATTTTACTTTATAATAAGTTCAAAAAGCAACATTAGCTGCCACCAAACATTTTCAACTACACGTGTTTCGCACCACTAAGATACAGCTTCCCCTCATGTATGATGCAGAGCTTCGCTCCACGAAGCCACAGAATACCTAGCTGGGATAGCACGGAGCATCTAGAAGAGTTGACAGGTAGCAAGCATACATGAAGACAGAATTGGAGGCAGGATATTATAACCAAATATCAATTTCTTTCCTGATTTAAAATAAAAAAATATTTAAAATGACAACAATAGGACAGATAATACTCAATTTGAGTGCAAAATGAAGGAAATGATTAGGAAGAACAAAAGTGAATTCAAGGAATATATAAGGTTCCTCTTACGGAAATCCGTTGGAACCGACAAAAAAAAAGTGCGTAGAATTAAGGAAAACATAGAATCAAGAAACGTAAAATCCACGTTTCACTGGATCTGCCACAAATGTCTTACATACGTAGCGTGGAACTTACTTGTTTCGCAAGATAACTGCAGTATCATTGGCCAATTTATGACATATCACGTAATGATGCAATTGTGATGTTGGAACAGAATTATGACCTGTTGTTTTTACATAGAGAACCCTGTGTGAACTACGAAATACGTCTGACAAATTCCACGCTGACCTACAACACACTTACTTACTTACTCCATGGTGCAGAGTCCTTTTTGAGAAGTTAACAGGTTTGCAGCTAGTCAAGAAATTCCGTGCATTTCACGGAACCCGAATGTTCATTACCGCACTCACAAGCGTCCGCCACCTGTCTCTATCCTGGGCCAGCCCAAACCAGTCCATATACCCACATTCCACCTCATGGAGATCCATCCAAATATTATCCACCAATCTACGCCTAGGTCTCCCCAGTGGTCTTTTTCCCTCCGGTTTCCCCACCAAGACCCTATACACCCCTCTGTCCTCACTCATACGCGCCACACAGGGAACAGAAATTTTGGTAAAAGAGGCACAAATTGTACCTAAAGTTTCTGTTTCGAAATACTTCTACAAAATCGAGTCATCATGTACATATCTCAATTTTCACGTCTTCTAAAGCATCTCAGACCCCAACGGTGAAGAGGATTACAGAACTGCGTGTATGTGCAGAATTGACAGAATATTCATTGTATCTCATTTTAAAATTCTCAGCCAGTAAGTCAATGATATGTATTGCATATATACTAGGAAAAGGAGTTCTTGCTGGTCCGTTCTTGTGGATAAAATCACACGAAGGAAATTTAAACACGTTAGAATTTTACAAGTGTTTTTGAAAATAGTTCCATCTTCATTGAAGAAGCTTTGGCGTCTCTGAACACAAAAATGATTTTCTGTTGAACTTGAAGTTTATTATTCAAGATACCAAATTTGTGGATAATCTCACCAGTGGAGTAGCTACGTGTTTGTGCGCCAGGTGCGAGAAATCATCATGACGACCCGTAACTGAAATTATGAATATTATAAATCGCATTAGTTGATTCAATTTCCTTGTCATTGGCCCAATAACGTAGGGTGTGTTGAGCGGGAAAAATCGATTTTTCCACTTATAATAATTATTTTGCTGCCCCTTGGATTCTATCGCCCGGGACGGCGGTATTACTTGTCCCCCAGAAGCTACTACCCTGAATATCAAATAGTATTGTTACATATGAAAGTCATTTGTAGCACCCAGTGAAACGGCAATTTTGCCTTGCTAATTGACGAACATTTCTGTTATTAATTTCAAAGCTAAAAGACATTTGAACACGGCCCAGCGACTCAAATATCAATCCCCTCTTTCATTAAGCGTTGCCAAAGTTTTACTACGAATTTCCCATCCCCCCCCCCAAAAATGTACTTTTTGTAACAAATTAGCAAGCCTGTGTTCCCTATATAATTTTTCATATCTCGAGATTTCCCTACCTACTAAAAGTGTACAGGCCAAAAAAATTTAATTTGGCGAGCACAATTAAACCACTGTCAAAGAGAATTTATCGATGAAGAAAATATATACATCGCATATATATACAACCACTCATATATATACACAAAACTGAAACTGGTTATAAAGACTTTGGTTTGTGCGAGACCTCGGCTATAGCGTAACACATTCTGTGATATCAACTAATTCCCATAAGGCACATGTTTTTCTGCCTTGCTTAATACGACACACCTAAGAGCACTTATCTCGGATATAACGATAATGCTAGTTATCGGTTCCAACATAATATTCTAAGAAGTAGGCATTTTTTTAAATTCTACTATCTCCTCGTCCTTGAGAAGCAAGATCTCTACGCTTTCAGGTAGCTACATATATTTCAGGCCTGGACGATCAACATAATAACGGTAATTCACTGTGTAGGTAAAGATGTCCTCTACGTACTATTCCTGCAGTTAACAGGATACTGGTAACGTGATAACACAGCTATATTCACAAATAAAAGGAATGTTTTGAGCACCGAAGTGAAAGTGATATGAAAAACAGAGAAAGGGAATTTGTTCTCGTAAATTCTACCGTCCAAACGACTTGGTACAACGAAAACAAAATTATTAGTGCATTTCAACAGAACGGGGCGAGAATAAAGCGATTTCGTAAGCCTAAACGAAGTGACGTAATTGAGGAGCTGCTTAGTTGATTAAAGCACAGAGAAGGTATCAAGGAGCGATCCCTTTCTTACCGTCATTTTTGTTCTACCGAGATTTTAAATTTACCTTTGTGTATTTTTAGGGTAAATCTGTATGGAAATTTACAGCTTTAGTATAGTAAATCTTATTCTTTATAAATTTTAACTGTAATTTGATTTTAAAATAAATCATAGCTTTAACATTAAGTAACATGTCAACATTTTCTTTTGCAATATTTTTCATTCACTTTTACCATACAGATTATAGTGACACAATTTATTCGGTCCTTTCGATGACGTCATAACCGAGTTCGACTACATATATATATATATATAAATAAAATATATATATTACATTATACATAATATTGTATATATAATATTACATATAATGTTGTATATATAATATTATATAGGTACTATATCTGTCTGTGTGCCAGCAAATATTTTAAAAACTGAAGCTTTTCCTCTATTTTATTTTATTACTTAATATCTTTTTTTCAGTTATCAAAATATAAAATGAAATTAAGTTTAATTAAACATCAAAATAATTCACTTTCGAAGCCAATGTAAGATTTGCTGCCAGGGTGACACTTACCCTTCTTTATTTTTACACTGATTTGAAATTCCTGGCCCACTTATTGACAAACACGCTCGATGGTTTTTCTCGACAGACAAAGAGCGACTTATTTCCATGGTTTTAAATATGTGACTTTTTCGCCGTATTTAAACATTTTAAATAATTTATTGCACTATTTGTCGCGGAACCACTACTTTTGTTCTAATGAAATCCGGCTTGCGAATATTGGCAAAAGCAACCTTTTGGTCCTAAATCTAGATAAGTCAAACATAATGTAATTTATAATGCACAGTTTTCCACAATATGCATTAGGAATTTGTTATTATGACAAGTGTACGAAAGAATATGTACACACAAAATCCCTTGCTTTACACATTTTTACTCCATCCACATTGGAACAATCACATCTATCAAAATATTCCTAAGTGGTTTGGAACGTGTTATGCATTTAGGTCCAAGTTTAACGTTAGCACAACTGACACTCTCTAAACAAATTGTTTCGCCTGCTTTCCCTCTAAAATAAAAAAAAATTAATGAATTTTCGCGGTAATTCTTCTAACATAAAAAACATATTTAATCTTCTAAAGAATACTGTTAGAATTATTGCCTTCATCTGACCAACATTTAATGTACATATTGTACATAACACAGTATATTATACTATCCCACGCGTTTCGGCGCACGTTGGCGCAAATATCCTGTACATACATCTATATAGTAATGCCTGACTGCTTAATGGGCGACATCCAAATTCAGATGCATGTTCCACGATTTTGGATATAAAACAACTGACATAACCACACCCACATTCCACATGTTACCTGTTACTACAAAAAAAGCACGAATGTTTTTAAATTTTTTTATTGTTTTGTTAATTATTACTCAACCATCGGCATACAAGCCACATCAAAGCGAAGTGTTATGTGACTTGGGGGGTTTTTAGCTGTTACCACAGATGACCTTAGTGATGTCTGGGAAATAGTGCATGAATGAGAAGAACGCATTTTAGCAACACGTTTGGACAAGTGTTTACAGCCAGCTGTCGTGCCGAGAATAGAACGGTTAAATATGAGGCTGCTCCAACTATGGCGCAGACGAGCGCCGCGAAGCGCAGGAGAATATAGTGTACCGTGTTCTGTACAGCAGGTGCATTCAAGGTTGGTTAGAAGACGACAATTAATATGAACGTAATGCACGGTATATATGTATGTATATATATATATATATATGTATATTTATATATATAATACTATTATGTTAGAATTATTTATATTTCAAAATGCACTTGAACCACAAGGCTATTTATAGAGCATACAGACTTTTCAAAAAAAATAATGCGGCCTGTTAGAACGTCAAAGATCTGGCGTTACGTGTAAAATGAATATTGTGCTTTTCAAAAGGGCACATACAAAAATACTAGGAGTAAGAACGAAACTTCACGAGAGGTGCGTGTTCGATTTTTTGATAACCACAACATAAATACCCGGTACATGTGGAATTATGGATATTTTAAATACAGGGTGGGTCAAAAGTAGCTATACAGTATATAGTTAATTACTGTATACCTACCGTATACCTACATTAGGCCCACCCTGTATATTACAACTCACATCTCAAAACTACGTCAAGTTTGCATGTTTTAGGGTTGGAACTTTTAAAGTTATTTCAACACTAACACAAGCGTGAAACTCTGTTGAAGAGCTACTAAGAAAATGGCCCCTTAACACCGTCCCCAATCTAGACGGCGGAGGCAGAATAATTACGAAAAATAATATATGTCGATTGTTACGAACAATCACACACACACACACACACAATTTTGAGGTAACACGGCAGCCCATTTTAAGCAATTAATGTGAACAAGAAAATCCTACCAAATTCGCTGCTCAAAACAACCAAACTGCTGAAAACACAAAAAGGAATAAATACGTGATACCAAACTGCTCTGCCCGGGATTATTGCCTTGGCTTGCAGTGCCCTAAAAATGGATGAAGTTTTTTACCGGTAAGTTACAGGTGTACACGAAGTTGGGTTGTTGGCCGCAAGTTGCAAACCATTATTGAGGCAGGATACGATCATTTCCTGCATGTCAATATTTTGTCCGTACGCACACACATACACACGCACACACACACACTGACTCGGTTCACACACACAAACACACACTCGATGAAACACACACACACACTGACTCGGTTCACACACACAAACACACACCCGATAAAACACACACACACACACACACATGCTAATACATGAAACAACGTCATGTAAATTTATTTAATTTTGTAATAAAATGCCAAATCTTTCAAAATACAAGTTTAGGGTCTCATACTTCATTTTAAGAGATCATAACTGTAGCGCCCTGTATTTCAATAAATGAACATTGATTCATCTAAAGAATCATATTAGGAGTTGATCAAGTTTTGAGTTCTTTTCTGTTGTGTATGTGTGCAGTCATTCACAATCAGTGAGTTAAAATATTTTTAAATATGAAGATAAATATTTGGATTTTATTTCTTTGTTTATTTTAATGCTCTTTATTTTTATTCATTATTCATATTTAAATTGGATTTGAGATGAAATTAAGAATTGCTCTTTAAGTAAAAAACATTTTACCATAACTTAGCTCTGTGGTTCATAGATATATAAAAACAACAGAATACTTCCAGTAGATACGTTGATATCTTTCGACATTAACTTTTGTTTCAGTCACATATACTTTAAGAGCCAACAATTTTCTGCTCGCAGTTCAGTTTTAAAACAAATAATTCCCCAAAAGGGTAAAAATACATAAAATTAGCGGTCAGAAATGAATGATCTTCAAATACTTTTCACTATTCCTGGTAGTTACTTCAGTGTTGACTGCTTAAGTACGTCTCTGATGTTGTAATGGATAAAGTAACTTCACTGATGACGTCACTAAACTGTATTACACTCTCCACACAAACAGACAAGCACAGTCAATGTGGTCCCCCGTTTGAAAGTCTGCTGTATCACACATGATCCTCATCTGTCAAGATTCCATTCCCACCGTTGGATCTCACGATCTGTAAAATAAATAATAAATCTGACATAATCAAATCTGTTACCTTGAAATAATAGCACAGTGTCCACTTAATATGTATGACCGTTTTACTTCCGAATGTATTTGCAACACATTTCACTTTTTTTAAGCTCATGGTTCCGTGCATCGTAATTCCGTGTTAATAAAAATCCAACCAGATGCAACAGTATGCAGATATTTATTTACTGCAAAGTCACTCTACATGTTTCGGGTGTCACAGCACCCATCATAAGGAGTACTAAAAACTGTAATCGCAACCTCCGGTACAGGTCATAATATCGGTACAGCTACTTCCCTCCAACGTGGCCAGATCAGGCCACGTTAGAGGGAAGTAGCTGTACCAGTATTATGACCTGTAACGGAGGTTGCGATTACAGTTTTTAGTACTCCTGATGATGGGTGCTGTGACACTCGAAACATGTAGAGTGACTTTGCAGTCAATTAATACCTGCATACTCTTGCATCTGGTTGAAATGTTATTAACATTTCACTTTGTCAGGTAAATAACACTCATTTGCGACAAGAGAGTCACAACTTGAAAATTCAGTAATTTTGAGTTATTGGTATAGAAAGAAACGTTTGCAGATGCACTTTTAACAGGTATAGTGTCACAACTCAGTCTTCAAACTCGCCGCTAGAAAGCAGTTGTGTCGTCGTTGCACTCATAGAATATTATAACAATTCAAAACCTTTAAAAGATTCTGAAAAATCACAGATTTTGAGTTGTGACACTCATGTAGCAAATGAGGGATTTATACTCAACGAACATGCGTATATTTTTCAGATTTCCATGCCAGATGTTTTTCAAGTGAAAGACTTTTTGGTTATCACAGCGTGGTTGTAAATATTATTGTTCTCAAGTGCCGGACTAAGGTGCTGTCTGCACCTTCGTTGTGGCCGAATCTGGTTCAGATAGCCGCTGAATTAACTAGAAGTTAAACTACCTTTATTTTAATACACTATCTCATAAACGGCACGATTTTCGAAAAAAAAACTCGTTGTAAATAAAATGTGTTTCGGTTTTCTGTACAAAGTTTGTCTGAAACATTTATCACTCTAAGAAGATCTGAGCGAGATATGACCAAAAATATATATTATATATATTATATATATTATTCTTCATGTAAAGTAACCGATATTCTTGTCCGATTTTAATTGAAATTGAATTTTCTGGACAGATTTTCGAAAAATACTCAAATAACAAACTGCATGAAAATCAGTCCCGCGGGAGCCGAGTTGTTTCATGCGGACAGACGGAAAGACAGGCAAGACGAAGCTAATAGTCGCTTTTCGCAATTTTGCGAACAAGCCCAAAAATACTCACATTACCCGAAGAGGTGTTTCACATTTTCCCAAGACCTTTTACCGTACCTCACGCACATAATGTCAGGACGCTATCGCTAGTGTCGCTACAGTAGCTCCCGCGCTCGCTGTGTTATTATCTCCGAAAGCAGAATATTAGGAAATACAACGTTGGATGGCTTCCAATGACATAATTTTGACATCAGGTTTTCTGAAAATGGGCTGACTGGCTCACACATTGGGGATGAACTTCCATATCACTCCCCAACGACCACAGCCAGGACAGAAAATTCAAGCACGTAATGTCACATGACTCCCACATTTCTGAAAGTCTGCAGACCTGAGAACGGCTGTCTGTTATCCAGGCAGCCTAACTTCGAATCTAGTTCGATATAAGACCTCTTCCCTTTCCGCAACTATGGTTGAATCACCGCAAACTCCCTGTACAATCGACACACTTCCTCCTCCCAAGAATTTCAGCAGCCAACCGAACCTAATTCAAACACAAAGAAGATGGAGGCAGCATATTCCCCCGAACCGCCTGAAGAAAATTAATATCATACACAGTATACAACCACAAAATCGATCATTTGAGAGCACGCAAACCACATGAACTAATCTTCCCATATAACAGCAACGTGTATGTTTTTTGGAACGCAAACATAATAACATATTTCGTGAAAACACCATAATCATATCGCTTTGAATTAAACAGAATCTTAAACAGGAAACTCAATACACATGTAGACAATAATGTTTTGTCACTTCTACAAGGGACATTAAGAACCTAATAAAACTTACTTAAAACTAAAGTGTGACTAATACAACTAATAAAACTACGACACAGCAGTAATTAAATAAGGTAAATTGTCAGTACATCCTATTTATATCTGAAAAAATAAGAATGCAGTGTAGGTTTAATCTAATCTTGATTTCTATGGTAATTATTTTTGTGGCCATTGTTTATATGCGTCATGCGTGCAACCTGTGCCTAACACACAATAAGCAGCACCATTCTGTGTGAGGCAGGTAATTCGAAAATTTATTGTACTGTGCAGTGATATTACCACTGGGCCCAGTTTCTGTTACAACTGAAAATAGAGACCATGCACAGACTGCACAATAAGGATGCACTGTCGCAATGAATAATACACTAAATAATGAAACTATAATACGACATTTCTTATTAGTTTATACAGGCATAAAATAACAATTACTTAGGAACCAATAATTTTTCATCTTAGCAATTGACCACCTTAATGTAAAAATTCTTGTTCTTTTTAATAAGTTTATTATAGTTCTCTACATGTTTCGAGCACTGTTGTGCTCATCATCAGGAGGTCAAATTGTATTATACAGCATCTGGTATCTTCACACTCTGTATGTGGCCATCTGGTGCTCACCTGCGCACCGGACGGCCACATAGAGAGCGTGACGATACCAGATGCTGTGTAATGCAATTTGACCTACTGATGATGAACACAATAGTGCTCGAAACATGTAGAGAAATATAAAAAGCTTATTTAAAAAAACAAGAATTTGTGCATTAAGTTGGTCAATTGCTAAGATTATACCGAGATGCACGGTCAGCAAAACATCAAAAAATACTTGTTCATTTCCTTTATAAATAACAGAGTAAATGGAAATATTAAATGTGCTTCGTCTAACCATGCAGTGTCCAGAATTAATCAGTCGCGTGTGTATGCAAAAATGAAGACAGTATCATGTACTGACTTCACACCCATATTTTCACAACATTCACAAATGAAAAATTGCAATTGCGTGGGCCCAGAATGGATGACATTGTGCATCTTCTTCATTACAAAATCGTGTAAAATAAAGATGTATAAATATATCACATAATTTGAAACATAATATCATGCTTCACGTATGAAAATACAACATTTAACAGGACATTATAGAGAAATTAACCTAACCTAACCTGACGTACCGAAACCGTGGTGGCTGTACAAGAATTGGCTCGTGGCCGGAACATTAAGTGTTGCCACCTCCGTTTAATCTGAGCAACTACCTGAAACACAGAACATTATGAAAGATTTTACTCACTTAAGTACGCTCTATTTCATATATGAAGTTTCTTTTTATCGTATTCGAATGTATTATCGCTTACACCTTCACTCTTTTACTACTGGTGTCGAAGCCCCACGATTCACTTTCAAACTGAACATTAAATAAGAGTAGCGACAGCTACAGTAAACTGGAAATGCTAATTGACTAGATATACGATTATTGGGTAGTCAATGGGGACTCTTCTCCATGGAATTCGTTGACAAATAATAGTTACAAATCAGAACAGCAACTGTAAAACACTGTTGCAGAATCTTTCGAATCGTGCACTCAAACTAATATCTAAAAATATGTTTATACGCTTACATAAACATAATGACATGAAGACATACGCAAGAGAGGAGGTACAATTCCACACATTCTTAACCTTTGACACAAGATAGAAATGGGTGGTCATCTTTGCTACCAAACTAGAAGATGATGTTCAAGAAGACAGTGGAGCCTGAATGTGTCTCAGAGCCAATCTGAACTTTGTGTGGAAGAGAAATCTGTCTTCTCCCTATCGGAAATCGAACCCCAGTTCCTCGATCGTCCATACCATTACGCAATCTTTATACCAAATGAGGTAACTCGGATCCTAAAGCGATATCTGACCTACACTATTTTAATATTGCCGTCATGTGGCTTATGTCATACGGTAATCTGGTAAGGGGATACAAATATGTCGGGGGAACATTCAGCGTCCGTCTTCAGAACAGACGTACTTTTACCTTGCAGACAGAGACAATGAGTTGCTTTGACACACTACTATCCTCTTACGAGACTGTGGTATCCCACAAGACCACAGTATGTACCCTCAATACGGTGAAAACAATGAATTCCATATTTTGACGTTTTGCTGACCGTGCATCTCAGTATATTTATCTCAGTATTTAACCAACTTGATGTACAAAATTTGTTTCATAATAAGTTTTATTTCATGCCTCTACATGTTTCGAGCATATGTGCTCATCATCAGGAGGAATTTTTACTTCCTGATGAAGAGCGCATGTGCTCTAAACATGTGGAGATATGAAATACAACTTATTGTGAAACAAATTTTGTGCATCAAGTTGGTTAAATACTGAGATAAATAAAGTAATTCCATGTCAAAGTAATAATTCAGCCCATCTCAACTAAATTAAGACTCTATAGATCACATATTACATCTTGTGTATGATATATGATATTTTAATTCAGATTTATACTCTTTTTAAGCACGTTTATTAACTTTTTCCTAGTTAAAAAAATTGTGAAAAATTCTTCTTGCGAATATGTTTATTATATGCGTAGCTTCTAAAACTTTAGACTTAATGAACTTTACATATTTTCATTATTTTTATTGCTTGTGATGTGAGATTATGAACTGTCTCTGAGATAAAACAAATTATCCAATAAAGTCGCTGTTCATATGCCTACGGAAAGAGACATGAACACATCAATGTGAGGAGGAATATTATGAAAAATATCGCAGATATTAATGACGCAGCTGCACAGCCAGTCGTGTCAATAAAGACCAAGACACTGGCTGTGCGTAACGACAGAGATTTAGCTGCTTGGTAAATGGATATATGGGGTTTGAATCTGCGCTTTGATATCGGCTGTCCTGAAAAGGTTTATCGTGACTTTCCACATTTTCTCCATATATATACTGGTGCATGACCTTGTTTAGGCCAGAGTCCTTTCGTCCTTACCAATTCCTCAAATCATAAATATCCCATTACTTTCATTATGTGGTCCACTACCAATTACGTCATGATAAAAGAAGCTACAACAAAGTGTAAGGAAGGAGCTTATTGTAAGGGGTGTGGTTGAGGAAGTAAGTCAAAATTAGAAATTAATAATTAGTAGAGAGGATGAGAGGCAAAAGAAAGTAAGGTATGAGTAAGTGTTGAGAAGGAGTGAATAATGGGAAAAGTATCACTGCAAGGCATTTGAATGTAAAAGTAGCAGAGATAAGCTGGCAGATATGAATAACATGCTAAAGCGCTTCTAGAACTGCTGGTGGTGACAGAACGTTGTCACTACAAGGTGGAATTCCACAGTGCGTGTCAAGAAAATCTTTCTACAAACGTAACACTTGACTGTGTATAAGCAACAGGAATACAAGTTAATATTACACCCCTTGTAAGTTTTCACATTCAAAGAGATTTTAAAAGACGTTATCTATTGTATAAGGTTTCATATCGTGGTCCAGTCTATATTTTGAAGCTATTAAAAAGAAAGAAATGAAATGACGTAAATTTTCCGTTAATTTCTTTCCATTAAATTCGCCAGACGTAATCGCTACAGTTCGCACTTAGGCCACATTTATGTAAATTTTGACATATTATAAATTTTTTTCATGCCACATCTCAGTGATAATTTTGTGCCAGCATAGACAAAGGTCAAACACAAGTTATGTACAGCTACCGTAGTCATTTATATTTTGCGAGTCTGTATAAATTTCAAAGACCAAAATGGAAGCAAATAATTTTAAATTGTGGGTGTTCCATCCCGTTGTGCTAATATAACAATGTTATTTATTGCCCGTCTTACACAACAATACGATGTAAAGTTAAGATATGTAAAATTAATTAATTGTACATATCTTAACTTTACATCATATTGTTGTGTAAGACGGACAATAAATAAAATTGAATAATTTTAAGTTACGCAAAAAGTTTGTTTTTCTAAAATATATAATGAAATAACACAATTCATCAATACACAAAATTAATGTAGCAATCGTAGACTGCGGTTACATGTTTCGGGTACTCCAAAGTAACCATAATCTGGCCGCACACCAGTAGCATAAGAGGGAAATTATTTCAGTTCCTTTTTTTTTTACACTTCTCGTATACAACCTGATGATGGTTATTTTGGAGAACGCGAAACATATGGCTGCAGTCTACAATTTCTACATTAAAGTTGTAGATTGACGGATTATATTCCTTTATATTACGGAACGTATACTGCAGTAATCCTGTATTAAATAACGATAATGTTGTTTCACGTTCAGAATCTCACATGTGTAACAGGTTATTCAAGGTCAACACACTACACTGAACACACAGACGTGATGCTAATATGCAAATAGACATGTTTTATTCAGATCCACGGCCAGGAGAATGATATAACATTTGCTCACGGCCTCTGTTAGACTGATTAAATTATGCGTTTCATGCATTCCCTTACCTCGTGGAATCTAAAGTATAATACCTGAAACATAAAATTCTCTCACCACAGAATACATCATGTCAGCTTAATTCACAAGTTACAAGAACCCACTTTTGTCTTGGGGATGTAAAATATATTCCTTCTGTCGTTTGAAGTGTAATTTTCCACAAGTGTTTATATTTTCTGCGGCATCCAATTAAATAAGAGAGCAAATTTTTCAGTTTATGTAGCGTAATTGATAGATGAATGAATGAGTACGGAGCATTAGGAACTAATATTAAATTACTAACTACCTAACTTACTTACTCCATGGAGCAGAGTCCTTCCTGAGAAGCTAACCGGTTTTCAGCTAGTCAAGAAATTCTCCGTTTTTTTGTAGAACCTGCAGGTTCATTACCGTACTCACAAGTGCCCGCCACCTGTCCCTATCCTGAGGTAGCTCGATCCAGTCCATACCCCCATATCCCACTTCCTGAAGATCCATCTTAATATTATTATCCCATCTACACCTTGGTCTCCCAAGTAGTCTCTGTCCCTCAGGTTTCCCCACCAAATTCCTGTATACGCCTCTCTTCTCCCGCATACGCGCTACATTCTCCACCCATCTAATTCTTCTCGATTTTATCACCCAAACAATACTGGGTGAGGAGTACAAATCATTAAACTCCTCATTATGTAGTTTTTGACACTGGGTTTTTACTTTTTTCCTCTTAGACCCAAATATTCTCCTTAACAAACTATTCTCAGCCAGGAAATAAGAAAGCAGCGGAAATAATACTAACAGGGAAAATTATAATACAAGGGGAAACAATATTAACAGGGGAAATAATACTACGAGGAGAAATAATACTAGCACGGGAAATAATACTATCAGGGGAAATAATATTATTAGCGAAAATGACACTAGCACGAGAAATAATACTAGCTGGGGAAATAATATTAAATTGCGAAAATAAAACTATCTGAGGAAACATTACTAGCGGGAGAAATTATACTAACTGGGAAAGCCAAAGTACTCGCAAAAAACCCCTACAAAATACCAAATGTCCACAAAAAATCCCACATGAATTGACTTTGAATTGAACCTGAACCCGGGCCTCCATTGCGAAATGCAGACGAATAACCGCATAAGGAAGTTCGTTACTGATAATTAGAGTCTTTATACACCTATTCAGTATTTTTGAGTTCATTCAGGTCAATCTCTTCTGCACTTCATAACGCCTAGAATTTGTATAATGCAACACAGTTTCCTCAGATATAAAATCATGGCACTAAATAGTTTATGTATTTTTTCGTTTAAATGGAAGCAAGAAAACAAAGGAGTATTTTGATATTAATTATTTATGAATTCGGTGTCTCATAACTTTTTTCCAATTGGCTCACTTATTTGTACAGAATATACAACAGTTATACTTGACGTGCAAAGTAGAGTGTATGAGCATTTTTTATTCGTTTGATAGAGTTTTTAAAATTGTATATACTGTTTTCAGTATAAGATCCTAAGCAACGAGGTTATGATATTACCTCTCCATTGCAGAAGCAAAATAGTGTTGCTACACACAGTCCCTGTAACAAAAACACACAATTACTAACAAATAAATTTTGAAGTACAAAAGTCGCTTAACTGTAACTGACAAAGCTGGACTGATTGCTACAAACAGCTTTGTGTCCCACCTCACAGAGCACATGCATCAGATTTGTCTCAAACTTAATTCAGCTCCAGACGTTCAGACAGGAGAAATTAAACATTTTGTATGGAAGAACGCTGACCCTCTGAACGTCCTACCAGGCAATATATATAATTAACATTACCCATCAAAGGGTTCATTGCGTGAGTTCAGGCTTCCGTCGTGAAGTAGCTGAGAACTGCGCATTTCTGGGTCGTTACGCAGAGGGTAGGGGTAATTTCTTGCCGACGTTTCGGGGCAACCTAACGGTACCAACCTCAGGGTTCAAGGGTTCCTTGGATCTCCAAGGATGTAGCCGATAGTTTGTCCCGAAATGTCAGTAAGAAATAACCGCTAGTCGTGGTGTAATGAAACGGAAGAGCGCAGTTCTCTTTCAAAGGAGTCGATGATTTACGAAATCCCACAAATATTCCTGCGAGATTCTACGACACATACTTAAAATATTGAAGTTTCTAATGCGAGGCTAGTATGAAACACAATTTCATAATTATAAATTTTAATTACCCTTTTCTCATCTTAATTTCCATGATATACCACACAAAATCATCAAGGTTTACACATTCTTATTACAGTTGTTAATATGAACGCTGCATTTATTAAAGTGTGAATTTTCTTATTTCTTTGAGCAGTAGTATATTTATTAAAGGAAATGAATGAAACAATTAAGTTTTATAACGAGGGACCATTCACCACCTTAACTGGTTATTCCATAGGGTACTGAACTAACTCACTTGACAACTCTCCCACTAGTGGAACAATGTGGCGTGACTGAGCATTAGTAATCTGAACGGTGCCATGAATGTCACGGTTATAAGTTCCTCAGAATAAACCATGGATTGCACTGTTAACTGAACTTTCCAACTTATTTAATTCAGTGAGCTACAGTTCAACTACTGAGGCTTGCAGTCAACTGCAGCGCCTGTAATTCTTTGTTTATACTCCACGCTTAACACCGGAGCAGGAGAAGTTGCTGTCCCACACCTGGCGCTGTCTGCTTTTCTGACGTATTTTAAACATGTGAGTGCCATTACATGCTTGAAGTACCATCTGCACGGATCTGCAAAATACTTCTTGAGAAACTAAAAGGGAGACAGTTGGCAAAGATATTTGCTACCTGGTGACCAGTTTCTATCCTGAACCAGACAAATCCGCTACACACTCTGGCACTCTACTTTTATAAGTTTCATTCTAATATTATCCTCTTTTCAAACCTCAATTTCTCTCTTCCATGTGATTTGTTCATACAAGTAGCATTTGGGCAAAATTAAATGTTAGAAACATCTCACACTGTAATTCTTAGAGCACAGTTTTGTGTATTTTAATCTTTTTATACTTGGATAGAAATGTGGAAGACAAAAGATTCTTAAATGATTAATAGCAAGCATTTCCCATTTTAATCTAATATTAAAGGTCTTTTTTATTATTAAACTACATATCGGCGCTTATTTACAATAACATATAGTCTTTAAGATTATCAATTTATTTTACTCTGACTTAATTTTTAAAATGAATATTAACTTGAGGTGTCGCCCTGCTGTTCTAACTGTTTAGTTTTGAGAAGTTCTCGTGACTGTAGTTTCCAAGTTACCATTTCTTATTATCCTTACCAAACAGTTTAATGTTGTTAGCCTTTCGGAAGATCTATTAATATATTTGAATTGTGACTTTGCTATATAGCCTACAGAAGACGCAAAATGATGTGCTTGTTTTTAGGCTTTCGTAAAATTTCGGAAAGAGACTATTAACTTCGTCATGTCCGTCCGTCCGTTTGTCCGCGCGTAACAACTCGTCTCCCACTGAAAGGATTTTCATAAAACCTGATATTTCAGAATTTTTCGAAAGTCTGTCCAGACGATTCACGTTTCATTAACACATGACATAAATGGCGGATTCTTTACAAAGAGACGTTCGTACATTCACGATAATATCTCGCTGAATTCTTCTTACAATGAGAATAATTTTTTGGACAAAATTTGTAAGGGAAATCAAAACACATTTATGTAGAAAACGTTTTTACGAAAATCATATCGAGTATGAGATAATGTGAAAAAAAGTTACTGAACAGAAAATGTGTATTTTGATTTTCTCTACAGACTTTTCCTGGAACATTTTTCATTCTAAGAAGAAGCCAACGAGATAAAATCATATATATATATATATATATCTTGGTAAAATACCTGTTACTCTTGTCACATTTATATAAAGCTTAAATTTTCTCGGCATATTATAGAAAAATGCCAAAATATCACATTTCTTGAAAATCCGTCCAGTGTGAGCCCAATTGTTCCATGCAGAAGAACAAAACGATAGACAGACAGACTGACATGTCGCAGCCAATCGTTGCTCTTCTCAATTTTTCGAACACGACTAAACTCGACGTTCCTAAATCGAATGTGTGTTATTTGGTGAAGACCCAAAGTAGTCAACTGGCCAATCTGAAATTCCAGGGGATCACTCCTTGAAATTCAGCACACACACGATGGGTGTATTTTAGCTGAGTGCGCACAAGGAATGTCACGTGGTGATAAGCAATCCAATCAGCGCAGCGTCAGCCAGTATTTGTACACGTAAGATTACTTTCGCACCTTTGACTGCAAGAAAATTTTTTTCATTTAAAAAGAGTCAGCACAATGCAGTTCGTCCAGGACTTCAGGCCAGTATTTCATTTCAGTTGAGCTGCCGTTCTGAAGGTTGTTTTATCGGATTACGCAGAACAGATTGGCAGGCAGTTATTGACAATTCGGGAAAAAATGGACGAGAAAGCACATCTCGGCAATTATCTTCCAAAATTCGAGACGTGAATTCCCAGTCAGTCACCACTAGGAGAAGATCAAATTCATGACTCTACTATACTTTCACCAATGCATTACTGTCATAAACGTCAAAGTTTTGTACATACAGTCCATAGTACTCATTTTCTAATTATCTTAAGGCCCGCGAATAGACCGTGTTTGTTCTAGGCCACTGCTGATAAGAGTAATTTTAGACTCGGAATGGCTGAACGAAAGTAATTTTGTTTCTGATGCACATGGCGGAGGGACCTCATCGTAGTCATCACTAACCTACTCAATAGATGGAGGGAAGTCGTCAATGTAAAAAACCCTGTAGTTTTACTTACTTACTCCAGGGTGCAGAGTCCTTCTTGAGAAGCATACTGGTTTGAAGCTAGTCAAGAAATTCCCCGCATTTCACGGAACCCGAAGGTTCATTACACAAGCGTCCGCCACCTGTCTTTATCCTGGGCCAGCCCAATCCAGTCCATATACCCACATCCCACCTCCTGGAGATCCGTCCTAATATTATCCACCAATCTACGCCTAGGTCTCCCCAGTGGTCACTTTCCTTCCGGTTTCCCCACCAAGACCATATACACACCCTCTACTCACCCATACGCGCCACATGCCCAGCCCATCTCATTCTTCTCGCGTTTATCACCCGCACAATATTGGGTAAGGAGTACAAATCATTTAGCTCCTCATTATGCAGTCTCCTCTATTCCCCTGTTACCTCGTCCCTCCTAGGTCCAACTATTTTCCTCAACACCATGTTCTCAAACACCCTCAGCTTCCTTTCCTCCCGCAATGTCAGCGACCAAGTTTCACACCCATACAAAACAACAGGCAAAATTATAGTTCTATATATCTTGATCTTTAAAT
>Ga0136643_10002733_pt1 | contig 23198 bp, 9 predicted proteins | sample TergutLab28metaG_FD_96883 | JGI IMG/M metagenome (GOLD analysis project Ga0136643, IMG submission 96883) | Labiotermes labralis P1 segment gut microbial communities from Petit-Saut dam, French Guiana - Lab288 P1 (version 3) (version 3) | ecosystem: Host-associated > Arthropoda: Insects >... | reverse complement strand
TGTGTGTGTGTGTGTGTGTCTTTTGTGACATACATAATTTTTTTATCATTTAGTTTGTATTTAAAAATAATAATAAAACAAAAACAATGCCTAATTAAGCATTACTAATACAGGTCTATGCCTGTCCCAGTGGTCGCGCGGTCTAAGCCGTACGTCTGCGGCCGCTCGCCTGCTGGGGTTGTGGGTTCGAACCCCACCGTGGGCATGGATGTTTGTCTGTTGTGAGTATTGTCTGTTGTCAGGTATAGGTCTCTGCGATGAGCTGATCACTCTACCAGAGGAATCCTACCGACTACGGTGCGTCGTTCTGTGTGATTTAGAAACCTCGTAAATGAGGAGGCCATGACCCACTGGGCAATGTTGTGCCAAAATAAAACAAACAAATACAGGCCTATAAATCTCATCCTCGACACCACATGCATATGAACTGTCAATTGCAGACTCTGTTGCTTTATTCAAGATGTAAAACCTCGTCTACGCGTTGCATAAAGTTCCTACATGGAACTAGGACTCGATCTGGACCCAATGGTAGACACAGAAAATGTACGAATTTGATGTTCATGTGACCGTGCATCGTGAAACATTTTTACAATAAACCCACCAAGATGCACTAATTTCTCAATTTTGTTTTAGAATAAAAATAAAACTCTACATGTTTCGGACAGTTCCTCGGTCCATTACCAGGAGTTTTTCACTGTACACGCAGCGATGGTATATGTCATACAGGTTTGCTGACAGCTTGCGAGCTGTCAGCAAACCTGTATGTAAGAACAGAAAATATACCTATACCTGCCAAAATCAAATCCTGGTCCTTCGGCTAGCAGCCAGTCTCTTTAGCGACTGAGATATTCCACTTCTGAGTCCTACAAAATCCGTACCAGCAAACTGCAGTGCATTAGTGTGCTATAACATAACAATTGCTAAAAATATGAACACTTAACACTAAATTTCTTTGCGTTAGAGATATATATATATATATATATATCTTATTTTGAAACAGCATACGAAGTGTCTGTGAAGTGTGAGTCACATACTGGCAACAACTTGCAAGGAAATATTTTTATTTATTTATATCTTGTTAAAATGTCATGTTCAATAGCAATCCATAGCGTCTATTAATCACATAATTATTGGAAGAAAACTGGAAATGACTGTGGAAAAAATATGGCGCAGTGTATATTTAGGCACTATTGCAGAATTTTAGTTATATAAATATTATGCTGGTGTTCCTTAGATTCGCCACTCATGATACTTAGCTTGTATCATTCAATATATTCACATCATGTCAAAGAACTTTCTCTTACAGAAAATTGTACTAATTTATGGTCTCGTGTTTCTGGCATTACGAAAATTTTTCTTTGTGCTTTACAAGAGATAGAGCCTCAAGTCAGCATGGATAACAACAATGGTTATTTTATATAAGGGCAGGTGCATGGCTGTAGGCATGTGTGCGGAAATACGTAAAAGGATAAAGACTAGGATTATCTCGGCTTTATGTCTCGATTCTGACAGGGAATCTCCACAGATTGTTCATTATCTTCCTCACGCCACGTCAGTAAGTGCTTGGGCAGTACTTTACAGCAAATAACCTAACAGAGAGTAAGCAACTGAAATGTACGAATGTTCCTAAGTTAGGTTATCCATACTGTATTGACAAAAAAAGACAGCTTCCAATATCTAGAATTTCGCCTAGTTAAATTTCATTATCTATGGTTATGACATCGTTTGTGTAGCTGCCCTTGCGTTTAATTAACCCGCACGACATAAAGGTGCAAGGAAAAGAGGAGACACAAATCCATTCATTCTTAACCGCAGCGATAGACGAAGATGTGTGGTTAGGTTTACTGACCGCCAGTTCGAAACCCGGAAAAATAACCATAGTATGAAAGAATACGAGGTTGTGTAGGCTCCAGCGCCATTTTGGGCGCTTTGTAAAACAATTTCCTTTCCCAGATAGGAATTCGAGTTGTCCAAAAGCAGCTTTAGTCACTATGCTGACTCTTCCGTTTATATAAAGTGTTCTAAGTATAGTCACAAGTACTAATTAAAATCTAAAGAATCGTTAAAGTCTTTAGCAAATGCATTGGGGTGGGGAGTGTGAGCGAGGGTACGTAGCTACATTAAATCTCCAGCAACACACGTTTTGATATGATGTATATCATTGTGCATCTGCTGCTAGGGCTTGCGCTCCACTAGATAGCACAAGCACAAAAGGAAGGAACTGGGGTATTCAATATTATGTAACACGTACAGCGATTTAGACCCATTTTACCCTGGCTCTGTAGAAGCCCCAGAAAATACTCGTATAACCATTATTGGAAGTCAGAACGTAACAAAAAATAAAATGAACCGAGCGACTATTAATTACAATGTATAATCTAATTAGAACTCAAGATATTAAACTACAGGTTGTGATTGGAATGACGGGGCAACCACTAAAATAAACGAACTGGGCAGTGAAAATGAAATCACTGGAACAACAGGCAGGTCAATAATGCGAAGGTAGGGAACAGAACTAGAGATCTCGATGTATGTATCAGATGTATTCATCGATCCACAACCATTTCGCCTTGCGCATCTCACCATAATACCTTCTCACAGTCACTCCATTCCTCAAGTTAGAAACAACGCGTTGCAATATTTCTAAATTTCTAAATTTGAGAAACGATTAACATTTGACAAGATGAGTAGAAGGAGAAACATCCCTTGTTCATGGAAACAACATGGTGGAGGGGACGCTAACCTAACAACAATATTCGAAGAAATTTTAGATATAGAAGAAAATGTTAAAAACAGTAATATTTGTTTCAATATTTGGAGAACTATTTAAAAACACCTGAATCCAGTGGGCGATACTTCAGAAGCAGGTTCGTGAGACCTGTAGCTGAAACACGTGTGGCGGGGGTAGAAAGAGCTAAGCTAGACAAGGAATTAAAATGATTTACAAGCATTTTGCAGTTCCTCTGGTGACCAGAGGAATATATGGCCAATATAAAGCATTTTTGTATAATTTCATAATATAACTTTCAGTTTCAAGTCCTGTTTTCAGCCTAGTAAAGATTTAACCATGCTATTCCCTTCCCATTTTACCCCATATAGTTTGTCAGAGACAGAACTGTAGCTTTCCTACTACAAATAATTGCGACCTTAAATTTCAAATTTTGGAACTTAAGCATAATATGCAGGACGCATTTATATCTTCGTCCGATTTTTTTTTCCGCAAAGTAATAACTCATGACTTTTTCCGAATCACACCCCTTGGGAAAATGTATACTCTCTTCTTTATGCAGCAGGGTAAAGAGTTGTATCGTGATCAGCGTCTTGATAAATCCAACTTCAAGTCCAGATTCTTCTGACAAACTCCTCATTTTTCACTACATTTTGAGGTTAACAACAGCAAGAAACAGTTCATTTCCTGAAAGGTTTTACTCCGAAAACCTGGAAGTATTTAAAACGTGAGTGACCAATATCAGTACTCACCATCATTGGAAGGTGTTAAAATTAAATTCCATTTGCATGACATTGAAAAATGGAAGACTTTGACTTTGATATCTCCAGGTAGACACTCAGTTTTATGAAATATCTAAGGAAGTGCAGGAGGGTGGAAAACATTGCCTCTGCGTGACACAGTTTTGGTTTGCGGTAGTGTGTTACTCTGTCTTCATAATAAATTCTTCCGTCTAATTTCCCCGATACTGCTTTTCTAAAAGACGTTCTAGTGATTAAGCTACTTTTTAAACAATATCGACTGATTAATGCCGCTATTAGAATACGATGTAGTACTATTTTATAGGCCAGTCTATTTTCTTTTAGGTATGGGAAAATATGTCATATCGTAAATTGTACTCTACATGCTGGACGTTTGGATTGAAACAAGCTTTCAGGCGAGTCATCCAACGCTTCATCACGTCACGTGACACTACCATGTAGACTGCAGTTACCCTGCCCTGCAGGTGTTCCTGCTCGCGTATTGTCTCAGATTAAAGCAAGGTCTCACAAAAAATATCAAAGGAGTAAAATTTTAGCCTTCTTTATGATTATTTTCTTATTCATCTTCGTATAGAATGACCATCGAAATTTCTTCTTTTTCTTCTTCTGACACTACAACACTACACAGTTTTTAGTCTTTTGCGCCAGACCATTGCAGGTTTTTATATCTTTGACGAGTTAGCTCAAATTTCTCCGTTTTAGCTTCTTTAAATCACACATTACTTTGTCTCTCAATTGCCATCGAAATTTAAGCTAAATAATCAGACACAGTCACTACATTGTGGGCAGTTACACGATCCTTCAGTATTCCAAGATTCCTAGTAAATGGGACGCCCTGTGTAATATGAGTTAATATCTTTTACTTTCCTAGCCTATTTTTGTAAATTTTCCCTAGGAAATGGATTGCTCTAATTTGTACTAAGATGTTACTATTACACAAACAGATGCAGTTGTTCTAAAGCTGTGTGAAGCTCATGCGTTTTCACAGCGAAACATAGGCGCATGCACACACTTGTTGTCCCTCGCACGCAAATGCCCTCGCATATGAACACCCCCCCCCCACACACACACACACACACACACACACACACAAACACACGTACACAGACACACTCTACGAGCTATCTATAAGGACATATGCATTATAACAGAGACCTGTGTTAATAATTCCAAGGAACTTCAGAGACACAAAAAGTTCTTGAGAAGGCACCCTCTTTCAAATGTTATGTATGGATTAAAATTCTTAATGGTAAATTTTATTACATATTCATTCTTCGAAAAATGATTACAAAATTTAACTTTTATGACACTTGATACAGTTTTTCGTATGTCGTACTTAAAGTCGCGTTCTTGATCAACTGCGTGAATGATAACGACATAATGTGAAATTGAATTCTTAGGAAACTAACAAACACTTTAACTGCAGTGCAAACCGCAATTAATCGCTGTAACTTGTAACACTCTGCCCATTATAAATGTCTGCGCATCTATCTCTTGAAATGTGTTATTCTACCATACACAATTTATCCTGTCCTCAAAACCACACGTGTTTTATTTCCCTCAGAGTCACTTATAGTACAGTAACTTACAGATTCAAACAGCGACTTAGGTTTACACTTTGAAAATAAAGTTAAATTAAAATTTTCACAATGTTTGAATAAACACCATCCTCTGAATACGTTACGAGGAATTTGTTTATACCACCAATCACTCTTGACCATGTAGCTAGACAAAATTCGGTGATGAGATTCTCACTACGGCCTCTTTAACTCAGAAAAAGGCAACTGACATCCATCACATAGGATACTGGATGTCAGATTACAGAGTCTTTCCTTAAATATTTGTCTAAAAACACAAACTGCCCTAAACATGCTGCATTTGCGCTTGTGTTTGGCGTTATCGTCTACATATCCACAATCTTCATGTTCTGTTCACGGGAGCACAGAGATAAAGTCACCATTATAAACGCTACAAATCATCGTGCAAGAACAGATTAAGCGCTCCGTGTGTAATGCCGCTTATATATCAAAGAGTTTTATCCCATATTACATCGTAAATCAAGAACTAGCGTATCTGCTGTGCAAATAATGGCGTTTTTGTGTAATATCCACAATGAGGCAAACAAAGATTTCAGTCTCCTTAGAGCAATATTGAAAGTTAAAACATAAAAGGTAGCAGAAAAATAAATCAATATATTGTCCAGTTTCATATAACGTAATTATTTCTTCGTCTTCCTATACACACTGACAGTGAATTGTCTGAAACAGTTACAAACATTTACGAGCTTAAACTCTGGTTGTAGTTCTAGAATCATAAAATGTAGAACGTTAAAAGGCGAATATGTTTCGAAAAGTTTTATTCAACCAACAGGTACGTAAAAGATACAGTTTTTACCATTATTGCTTTGATAAAGTATACGGAAGACAAGGTTCATCTATGTTATATCTCTTTACCAAAATAATTTATTTTGAACTTGAGACTTCACGGTTTGAGGGTAGGATTTCATGCATGCATGAGTAAGGAATATATACCTGCACAAAATAAAACAGACAATTTTTCCTTATGATGGCGGACAATGTTTCAAATTTGGTTGCTTGTGAAAAAATTCACTGGAGGAGTTATTTGTTACAAAAGAGATATTATACAAGAATAGATATTTGAGTATCTGTAACAGTGATTAAAAAATATTTTCATATAAATGACAACTGTCTCCAATTATTAATTTAAATGAAGTCTAATTTTAATTGATTATGTGAATAGACACAATCTGTTTACAAATTTCACCTTTATGAGGTATATATATATATATATATATATATATGTACCGTATGGATCCAAATATGACAATTCATAAGAACAGATGGAATTTAACAACTGCTTTAACCATTAAAGCAAAATGGAAAAAATATGTTAAGTTTTGTGATAATAAACTTTGTTATCAAAAGCACAAGTGTGTGGTATGATTCGTACGCATCTTGCTGAATATTTTCTATATAAAAAAATTAACCAGCTAGTTTTTATACTGAACATGGGCCTGGTTCTGTGCGCATCAAAGACTGAACTTTATATAGCTTAGATAAATGTCTGTTTTAAAATAAGGACTTCTTCACTAATTAGTATAATGCTAAGAAATTTAATTTAATTGTTCAGTTATTTAAATTGTCTGTACAATCTGGATTAAAGTGAAATGAGTTTATGAGAAAATGGCTACAAGAATTAAAATGATTCTGATCGGGTTAAATTACATATGCGTATATTCCTAAAAATTTTCTTATAATCGTATGCTGGTAAATGTTACGTAGATAATGCCGTAATTTTTTTCGAGTACATAAAAGTGTATGTGGCTTAACATATGCAGAATCTCTTTTCCATTAGATTCCCAACTACAGTTTTTAAAGGGAATTTTAAACTTTTCTGCAACGTATGTAAAATGAGTTACCGGACGGAAGGGCGAGCCTGTAGGAATATTCACCTTCCCATCCATCTGAAATTAGGAAATCTTAAAATTAAGGGTAAGAATAGAGTCTGTGAGAACATATCTGTTAATTTTACTTACATTTTACAAAATCAGGATTTTTTTTGTACAAATACAAGTTCGCTACAACATGTCAAATTCTTTTAGTTAATATACATGTTTCTGTCTAGAAGAAAGTGTTGAAATTCATGTTGAACGGGTACTGAGTAAAGGTGGTAAATTAAAAAAAAAGTGTTTGTTTTATTGCTATGAAGATTCTCTTTTACAGGTGACATCAAAAGTAACAAGAATTACCACCATTTTAAAGTTACGTCCTTTTTCTGCGGATCCAAACAAACATTGGAATTTTAAAAAAAAGTTGCGAAGGCACACATTTTCAGTGTGTTCACAAACAAATAACCCCATGCATTTGTGTGTGTGTGCGTGTGCGTATATATATGTGTGTGTGTGTGTGTGTGTGTGCGCGCGCGCGCGCGCGTGTGTGTGTAGGAACGCCTGTGAGTTTGCAGACTCATGTAAGTATGCAAATAATTACGTGTGGTAACAACCACCACATTTCCTTCGAAAGCTGCCATTTCATATATGACAAAACAATAAATATAAATGAACACAGAATAAAATGAGTTCCATTTTATGGCCACGTAATATCAGGTCTTATTTTTGTATGCAAGAACGTTGTAATTGAGATATCGATATGGCTAGTCTGTTCAATAAAAGTAACATGCTATAAAATATTTTTAAGTTTTTAAGTTTCTAAGATAATCTGATATTTCAAACTACCATCACTAATTTCTTGACAAAAATAGGTGGAAATAACTTGTAGAAATAAAAGATGCCAGAACCCAATATTATCGTTGGAAACAGCTATTTCATTTAACTTAGTGTTGTCGCTCGTAATCAAAACATAAGTTAAAACTGCGATGCACATTTTATTTTAAAACTTATTTAGAACCCAAAAAACATGTTTAATGATACTGAACACTTATTCTTCACATTTTAGATCAATACCATGTGCGTGAATTCTAATATCTGCCTAGCAAGAAAGTCTGACGTGTTTATAACAAACTTACTTATCTCCTCTCTAATGGGTAACAGGACTGAGACTGTAGCTTTGAGCAAAATGTAGAGACGCACAAAACAAAAGGAAAATATTTCTTCCCGTCTGTCAGCTTGCAGATAGTTGGCTTCTGAAGAATGAGCAAACAAAGGAAAAAGGGGGAGATTTGGGTGGGGGGTAAGTCTTGGTATTCATTAAGTCAGTTAAGCCAGAGTGTTCACAGTAACACCTGGCTGCTTATACTTACACATATACAGGTAGCTGTACATATACACATACACACACCTACCGTGTATATATATAGATATATATATATATATATATATATATATATATATATATATGCTATACGAAAGAAAAGAAAATCTTAATATATTCACATATCTCAGAAGGGTGATCTGATAGTTTATTTTATTATTATATAGTTCGTAGTGGGTTTCAGACAAACTTACCACAGAATCGTAAAAATAAACTTGTTATGTTACGTGATATTTAAAACTATTTTTGAAGTAAAACAATTAATTTACCACCAATCTGTCACGTAGAACGATATGGTTTAGCAAGTTATAATATAGCATTGCAGTATTATGCATGAAACAGAAAATAAAATACAAATGTAATCATTTATGAACACAGTAGCATGTAATTTAACCTTTAGACGCCTAATGTCAACTATAGTGGTCGTACCGCACCGCTAACCACTAAATTTTTTGCATTTTATGTATTTATTCAACAAATATAGGTATTGAATATTTTAAACATGGTATATACTCTCCGTTTTTTTCTCTTCAAAATGCAGTTTGTTTCATAATTCTAACGTATTTGGTTCCTGCATTATTCACATTTTATATACAGAGTGTGCTAAAATTAAAAAAATAATTCCGGCGCCAAAAGGTTAAAATGATTTTCATAATTTAGACCAATCGAAAAAAGCCTGAAATTCCTTACTAATTAATCTTATATAACGCAGTTATTTAATATGTTCTAAGTGCGAGAAGTAGAAAATATATGTAGTACTAGACAAATAAGTAGAAAGCATTTAATCAAGGGAGTAATATTTATATTGCAATAGGAAATTTAATAAATGTAAGTACTTGAATGATACGAGGCGTGTGGAAAATTGCTCTCTCTTCTGTTTGCAATATGTCAGTAGTTGTTACAATAATAATCCTCCCCATCCGTACAAATGTCAAGGCAGTTGAACAAATAAAACAAATCCGTAATCTATAAGAACTGAGATAAGTAGCACTCACAGTTGTCGTAACGTGATTGATGGAACCGGCATATTTGAACAAGTTCAATTACAAACTTTGTCACACTGGCCACACTGCCAAACCACGACAGACAATAAAATAATTTTCAGACTGCCACGAAAAAGCGTTGATCATAAAATTAAAATAATGTACCATATTCAATGTTTTGTAAGATAGAAACTAACTAAAGCAAATTAACTAGCTGGGGGAATGTAATTGTTTTATTACCTTGTCATACGTTTCTTTGAAGTTTAACAAAAAATTAGTTTAACTTACCGTTTTTTAATTCCTCGGATGCAGCAGGCGTTTACACGTCGAGTTTATTGGAAGAAACCGGTGTTTAGCACGGCGGCCATGTTGCCTGCACAAGAAGAATGAAACAAATGACACACGGCGAGCGACGAACGCGAAGTGACAACATACCAAACGTCTTGGCGAATAGAGAAAAGAGATTTGACATAAAGCAAGGCAAGAAACGTGTTAGCAGTGGCTGGGGTGGTTTCCACCCAGCTGAAAGCTAATACTTAGGTATTTCTAGCCTCGCTCTTTCCCAAAATTAACAATATCCGTCCAAGTATGAAAATTGCCTTCAGAAATATGTTAAAACCTCCTACGATCCTGCCGATGGGTTCGGTTTTCCAACCTGCAGGCACTAAGAGGGTATACTATATGGGTCTGATGGGGGGGTCCAAAATGACTGGGTGCCAGAGAACCTTACACACATCACATCCTTCCGAAAGAGAGATAGAGAATAAGGGAGAAAATGGGAGAGTAAAAGAGAGGACGACACATCCCAAGCTAGGCTAGATGCTAGGCAGAGCAGGAGGGGCGAAGCGCAGTCGTAAGTCTTCTAGTATTATGGGCAAGCCACATTGGAAGAGCTGCCATCAAGCATAGCGATGTAAAACTTTTAAGGGACACTTCGCAAAGCGAACACACAGAAACCCCCCTAGTGATGCAAGCTATATACGTCAGAAAAAGAACATGGAGGTGGCAAAGAGAGGGGCAAAGAGAGCGGGAGAGAAAGGGAGATCGAATAAAGAGAGAAATGAAGGAGAGAAAGGTAGAAAAGTACGAGAGCGAGAGGGTTTTGGGCAGGGCCATGTAAATATGTTTCGAAATTATTGGTACAATTTACCACACGTATTGATCAGCGTAATTTTTACTTATCTTGTGGCACTAAGAGACCAGAATCCCGTCGTTACAAAACCAACATGCTTCAGTACTCGTACATTTAATAAATTTTATATTCAAAGAGCAATATAATGGAAGATTTCAATCTGAAACTTTTGTTCCACCCTTCTCTGGACTGTCTGTTAATCCCTAGGGGTCAGCTTAGAGTTTACACTATATCAGACAGGCATAGAAGTGTTTGTAATCTGCAGTGAGGATGCAAGAAATATGAAAAGTGTAAGAGGTCGCCTTCATCTTAACTTAAAATTACTGAAAGAGCAGGAAATCTAATATATCACACATGGAAGTTAAACTATACAAAGTACTGAAAACAATTTGCGTTCTTTCAAATGCTGTTTAGACAAAGAATAAGTAAACAAAAAAAAAACACTGAATTTGTGAAAGTGATCATTACGCCTGCAATTGTTTCCTTTGTTTTAGATATTTCGAAAGCCTACCAACATCCAGTGTGCAGCTACAGAATGATCGTATGGCTGTTTTTAACCAATGCGTGATGAAATTGAAGCTTTTTAGAAAATAATGCCTGAAATAGTGGAGCAAATATTTAATATTTAAAAAAATCGTCTTATAAATATTCCTCTCAGTTTATTTTATTACATTGCATTAAGAAAATCTGAAAAGAACTGCAATGAATCTACTGGTATAGACTCGTATTTGTTCAAGCAGAACATTGAAGAAATTGGTGGCAAATTTTTCTAGTATAAGCAGAATCACAAATAAAATACACTCTAAACTATCCACAATTTTCTTCTTAGCACTAGATTTCGAGATCGAATCACAGTATAATACACTTTCGGCAGCCAGTTAGAAACTTGGTGAATTTCAGGAACCTAAGAACAGGTAAAAAATCAATATCGGCAATTTTTACTTCATGGTAAAATTAACGGTCAAACGAGATCGCAAAATGAAAGCCACCATTCAGTGCAGAATCTTCTTCACACCTTCGGCCTCTGTCTAGAAGAATAATTTTAACATATGTAAGTTTGTAACTTCGCATTTCCTTATTGCATTGTGTTTTGTATGTCTGTAATGTCATATATTAGTCAAGCATTTTCACGTAATTACTGACCTACACGTTTAGATGTAGAAGGCAGGTGAACCTAAGACTACAGGACGTATTTCTATAGAGTAATTTCGCATCAAACACAATTCGTTATTTAATGTAAATATAAATACATATATATAGTCTATTTGCTATTTTCTATAATCCGTAATTTGAGTTGGCAGATTTATGCTGCCATATTTCTTGAAAATTGAAGCAAAGTAAAGTTCAAATTATGACTACATAAATCTGCTGCTGTGTTATTAATAAGTATGAGAGATTTAGCTGCGAAAAGAAGAAAATCACGTGTTTCAAAGAATAATTCAAAATTATTTTAAAAAATAAGTGTTTCCAAGTTTACATGAGTTTTTCAAACAAGTAATAAATAGTTTGAAATTATTTTTATATAAATGTGTGGATTTGTTATTGAAGTTACGTAAAACAATTAGGTAAGTTTAAAATAAATTTAGTTTGCTTCATTGTTTCAGTATTTGCTGGCTATAACAAAATATTTCGTAAATACATTAGAGTATCTGATGATAATATTCTCATCAATGTTTGATTATATGAACTTTTTGTTTAAACGAAATTCCTCGGCCACAGTTAGGTCGGACAATCAAGGTCTGTTGCATAATATTATGGATTATTTTCTTCATTTTTCTAATTATTTTATTTTGATGAATGTGATTTTTTTAATCCACAATGTCAGTTCCACGCTGTTGCTAACTCTTACCACTAAATAGAAACGAGTTTAAAAATGAGTAAAACTATACAAATATTTATCCATATTACCTTCATGACCTTTATTGGGACAGCTTTACCTCTACCTTCAAACCGCTGCCATCCTCCTGTGTGTTAGTTTGACATCACACGGTATTCACATTAATTTCAGACTTCATCAGCTGCTTGGTATGTATTTGGGATGAAACAATTGCAGCGTACCATGGCGTATTAAATAGATAAGTTTTGTAGCCATGTAGGCAGAGTTGCTTACTATATGACCTTTGTGGCGGGTCTTATTCACTTAAAATATGAAATTTATTTCAGTAACAAAGAAATATTAAATTTCTCTACTACAGTAAATAAACTAAATATCTGTTAATGTTGTTTCCAAACATAGTAACTGAGTTAGTACATCCCCCATATATATATATATATATATATATATATTTGGTACTTTACGGGAAATAACGCGATCATGTCTTCACATTATCTATGAACATTGAGGATTATCAGTCACAACATGCGGTACACAATGTGCACTTCGTATTTGTATTGCTAAATATCTGGACCCATATCGATCCGTTACGTAATTGCTGATAAAGCCAACCTGGCACGGGTGGAAACTGTAACAATTTTTCATTACACTCGGAATTATAAGCTGAAACCCTAGCTACAGCAACAGGAGTATTTCACATAAGATATATGAAAAAGGAGCTTTGTAAATTGTCACACGATTTCTACCCTTCTTTCTCAAATGTGTTAACTTCACGGATTAACCAAAAGATATGAGCTATATCAGTTTACGGCCTGAATATTAACAGACGGTTCATCACAGGGAAAAATTTTAAACTGGTATATACCAGGCATTAATCTGTTCTTAAGGAAATAAATGGCTTAAAATTTCCAAGTTCAAAAAAATTCATTGGGATGGATTGCTTTTCTAATATGAGTAAAAATAAAAAATATTGTATACAAGAAAGGTAGGAAAAAGTAGATACTTTAACTACAAACTTTGGTGTCTAAAAAATTGTAATATAACACTTAAGGGACTAGCAAAATAACTCTCATAATAATAATCTTGTTATTTAGAGTCTTCAGTAAAGACATGGGAAATATATATATATATATATTCGTTTCTTTCCTTCATCCTTCATTCCTTCCTTCTCCAAATTCGCAAATGTTACGAGCCATTATTTCCATATATCTGAGGGCTGCTAATCCTGTTTCTACCTATATGCGTTATTAAAACCACAAACACTTTTTAGGAAACAATTATATTCTACGTGTCTGACTATAAATAATTACTTTAAACGTACTTTATTTAGACCCTACACGAGTCTATGTATATATATTTGTCCTAAAAGTAATATATACACACACACACACGAGTATGAGAGACAACACGAACAATGTGGAGAGAGATTAAGCATATTGTTTTAGGACTTTTAAATAAATTTTTTACGGAAGTTCATCAGTTTGAGTTTTATGCTTGACGCGTATTAAAATATTCTTCATAAAATACACGTGCAGTTCTGATGTTGAGCAGATACATATCCGTATAGAATTGTTACCTTATCAATTAAAGAATGGTGTAAAATATTTTGAAAGTACTGTCTGCATCTTCAATGTAGAAAAGACATGAAGAAGAAGAAGAAGAAGAAGAAGAAGAAGAAGAAGATGTTGATGATGTTGAAGATGAAGATGATGAAGAACAAGAAGAAGAAGAACAAGGTGATGGTGATGATGATGATGAAGAAGGAGGAGAAGGAGGTGGAGGAAGAGAAGGAGGAGGAGGAGGAGGAGGAGGAGGAGGAGAAGAAGAAGAAGAAGACAACAGCATGTTCAACCTAACTCTCAAGCTGATCCGAGGCACATCCTAGAAAATACCCCACAAAGAGAACCTCAAAACAACACTTCAATATTTTTGTTTGACTCGATTTGTCATGCAAAGCAGCCCACTTCCTTAGATAGTACAAAGACTTACTGACACCGCGCTCTTGTGCTGTGTATAACAAACCCACGTGATTGGTTGCACCGAGTTTGACGTTCAGGTCTTATGGGTAAATTTGTTTATTCTGTAATGACATTTCGATATGGGTTATAGATAAGAAGTAAGGAACATCAGGTTTCATGGCCTTAGAATTTCCCTTGTGGGGTAGAAGGAGATGTTGGCATATACGTTAGCCAGTAGATCTGAGGCTGCCATTATTAGTAGAAACGTTTGCGCAGTCAGAGTAATATACAAGAAAGAAACTAAAAAAATGGAACAAAAATGTACGGCCCTTCGACTGTTCTCTTTGTACTTGAAAGAAGTTGCTTCCATATACTTCAACACTTTATGTGTTAAACGTTACTAAATTCTACGTGTAGCAAACTGTAAAACACTCCGAGATTATTTTGAAATATTGCACTCCTTTCCCATTCCACGAACACTGAGATACCCTCTTACCAGTGACACTAATGTTCTGTATGCTGCTTCAAAATATCTAGTCTCTTTTTTTTTTCTTTTCATCTTTCGACATTACACAAACCCAACGTTAAATATATGTAGATATCTCTACAACAAAATATAACAAAATATAATAAGTTCTTTGAATAATAACAAGCCGCCATCTTTAGTCATTAAATGGTAATGACTCTTTAGAACACGTACAATATGTATATAAATCTTGATCGCATAAAAATCAAAGGGTTTTCTTGGTGTATTGCGCATCCTCGCAACAAAAATGCAAATGTGCATGTCAAAGACACAAGCTCCACATTGAAAAAAAGTCGCCATAAGAATACACTGGCTACGTACATGGAATTCCAAGGTTTTCTATTAGAACATAGAAGGTGTATGGCTTTGAAACGGACGTTTTGCAAAAGGCGTTTTAGGTATAAAATAAATAAACCGTACATTATAGTCAATACGGCTGTGACGCTAAAACGAGGAATGAATTCGCGGTGCATAAGCCAAGTAAAAGCATATTGGTTGCAGTCGTTTCTTTAAAGACATGACTTCTTCTAACAATAAAATTTGTCCCTCTCTACGCCGTAAAAATTTCTCCAAAGAAAATCTGTCACGATTTTATTCACGTGAAATGGTGTTTATGAAGCATAAAGGATAAAGGATAAATACAAATTCTGAAGCAACTGCAAAGACTACAGCAAATGTTTTCTTTTTTGGTCCAATGCCACCACATGTCCTTGTGGACTTCGTGGTCCTCCCTCCTGGGCATGGCAGGAGTGCAACCGACTTCTGAGGTTGGGACGCCCATGAGGCGCAGTTACGTTGTCCCGATGATGTGAGTGGTGATATAGGAGGCTGTAGTGCCAGGAGAGTCCTTAAACCTAAATTCTACCAACCTACCCAGACCATGGTCATCGCGGGAATCCTCCCATTTAGGGAAAATTCCCACGGTAGAGCCGGGAATTGAAACCGGGACCTCATGATTAGTAGTCAGAGACTCTGACCACTAGACCACGAGGACTACAGCGAATGTAGAACACTGGAAACCTGAGTTTATGTGTCACCGTAAATGTATACTTGCTCGAAATAGGGGATTTGGAGGTCGTTATGGAATAAAGACACTGTGAGCATTACGGTAGAGCATGTTTGATAGCATAGTTTGGTATTTAAACTGGTAAAGTTTTAAGATTACAACCCTGACAGATCCTGCGTATGAAAACAGGAATTATGGAGAAGTTTGTTGCTTCAGTTTTGAAGTAGAGGAATGACGGAGGTTTTTTTTTTCACTTCAGTGTAACCACACACAAGGCTACTTGGCACTACCAGGCAAAACAATGTAGATTGTGATGTTCTTTTGATACAGCAGCAATAAATATAATTAAAGAAAATCGAGACAAATCAGTGTGTTAATTTTAAGTTAAAATCTTGAAATTTCCCAGTACTTGTTTTACAGAACGTTTCGAAATTTATAAAATGTGTTAGTGTTTTTATCTTGATTTATTCCTTGACGCTGTAGCAAGTGCGCTTGCAGCAGGAGATGAGAAGAGACGCGATTATTACGAGTAGCAAAGTCAGAAGGTAATGAAATGAGCAAATCTGGCCTTCGCTGATACAACGAACTAGACTGTAAAGTAATGCAGAGATAGAGATAGACATCGTTCAGGCGATGAGACTGCATGTCACAAACAGCAAAAAAATTATTAACATCATTTTTAACTGCAAATATACTTACCAATCACCTATTATTAACACTCTAATTAAGTAATAAAATTTCTTTAATTTATTCATTGTTAATTATAGAGTGAATTTCTCTTTTCTTTCTAAAGTGGTAATTTATTTTATATGGTAGGTCTGATAAATTGTTTGTATATAAAAGATTACTAAGTTAATTTTCAGTTACTTCTGTTCTGACACCACCAAGCTCCAGAAATAGCTCACTGATAACTGATAACTTCTAAGGGCAGAGGTCAAAACCGGTTGCTTCTTCTTGGCGTCACGATTCCTGAGCACCACGCTAGACCGCTCGTTGTCGCTGACGGGTGTTCAGTCATTAAGATGACCGTATTACATTATTACCTGAAATTAACCTACAACGTGACATAAGTCCAGCTTACAACATTGTCAGTTACAGAAATTCTATGGCATTCTGTCTTCTGTCGGTATTAACTTTTAGCCGATCAAATTTTAAACAAAATCAAGAGAAAGTTACTTTTGCGCAAGGCTTACTACAGGCTATTCAAAAATATTTGTCTCCTGTGGCTTTAATGTACAAATGAAAAGTTATTGTACACGAACTTCAATTTTGCCTGAGGTTAGATGAAAGAGTGGTCCTCCAAAAATAAGAGAAAGTAACACTGAGTTGAAGGAAATATGCAGATGAACAAGCCTCGTGATTTTTACTTTCCGTCAAATAATGGGATATATGAATTTAGATTGATTATACTTGGTCATTAGAAGAAGCTAGAATGTGAGAAATGCTTCTGAATTGTGGTCGTGAAAATTAAATTGAGGAGACTCTATTCGACAAATAGGCGTAAGTGGGAGAATATTCTTAAATGTTATCTTTAAATTTTACATTGAATATGTGTGTATGACATAAATTATTATCGTCTAGTATAGAGAAATGGTTTCCTACGAATACCTCAATGATTATTCTGGTTTCAAGAAAAAAGGCGAGAAATTTCTTGAATAGCTGTAAGCTCTGATCCAGAATTGTGGCGTCAAATAAGGGAAAGATGAACAAAAAATCTCTCGAAACACATACAAAATAATAAGGCAATGATATTTGCCTGTGTGCATTGATGAATCAAGCAGAATTCTGAAAAAGAATCGGCAATTTACGTGTCGGTATTTTAACGCTTGGGTTCACGAAAATTAATTAAGAGTAATTAGTACGCCGTCGCGTAGGTAAATAATATTTTATTCTTATAAAATGTGCAGTGATTTTCCACAATGACCTTCCGTCAAAGGTGATCTGTAAATGGAGTAAAAGTTTTGGGTTTGTGTAGAAAATAAATAATTTATTAAGTTAAAGTAGAGTTAGTAAAAATGGTGTTGTCTCCTACATATATATTTTTAAAATTGTTCTCTGTTTTACGAGCTTTTACACTGAAAGACTGCAAGCACAAGTTTATAGGGAAATTCCGAATCAACTCTTTAGCAGCTAAGTCTTTACTACACCAAATGTTTAGTCGATTTTATGCAAAATATTCTAAAGTACGCAAGTAAACTTAAATTTCTCTGTGTAAAACATGAAGGCATACGTTAGTGTAAGGGCGTAGCTCCACTCACCCTTAGCGTCGGCCCTAGATGGGCGTAAGCGGTCGTCTTCACAACCCGGCCGATTTACCCCTGGGAAAAGAGTCTCTGCTGCCCTCTGAATAAGGGGCAAGGTTGGCTTCGGAGGCAGTATGGACGATGGTTACGGTGCCAGGGCTGTTTAGACCATGACTGATGCACTACACAGAACACAATATCCGGGCTCGTCCCATAAGCGTTTCAAACATACTGTTAACTTAAAAGTTATTAATATTTCAAATTCGTTCCGTCTTTTTCTCGTGAGGCTATGATGTGCCTATCTCCACACAGTGCAGGAACGTTTAATGCAATTACTCCTTTGTGAGACATCCAAGGGTTGGACATGCAGGGTTCGAAATCCTTTCGTCTGCGAATACTCGTCTACCTGATGCAGAAAATTAAAGTTAGGTTGTGGCAGTGTGACGGAATGGAGACGGTAACAAATTTGTCTCACGACAACGGAAAAGACATATTGAGATTGAAGATGGGGGTGAAGGAAGGCTGTATCTGTATACAAAATGTTGCCAGTAGGACTGTTGGGTCTATGATGTGACAGTGTCAGATGACCCTTTCAGTTCTTCAGTGCCTTAAGAGCTCTAATTTTTACCATTGTCTCTACAACAAAGTAAGTTTAGATTAGCTCATAGCATGACTGTACTAATTAAACACGTTACTAATTAGTACTAAGCAAGACCTTCTCATTTTAACTTTAATGTATGAGTGAACAGAGATTCTTATTTTGTCTTGCTCTTTGATTCTCCTGTTGAGTTTTTTTCGTGTACATAAATGTGTCATAGATATGAACTTCTCATGAGTGTATATTTGGTTTTCAGACTCCTGAATCAGCACCTAAATAAACAAAAATTAATCTCAAAGAACTCATTTTTACGTACTTAATGCAATTAGGCAACTTGATTTTCTTTATTAGCAAAGCAATGCTGCCAAACCACTATATTTTACCTACCTACCTATCTACAAGTATGTAACAGGTGTTCGAACACACTCTTCCACCTGCTGGACTCTTTACATAAATGCATGAAAAACATATCATACAAAACTGCATGTACATGAAAAAAGAAGCCAAAAATTAAATTGTAGCATTAATTTGAAAAGTGTGCATTTCGTTGGTTTACGTTACATAATTTTATCACAATGCATGGTGCGAAAACATAAAAAACTTCCTACCGTGTTGCAGGCTGCAGCCCGGACACTACTCCAGCTTAACCGCACCTAGCCTCCAACCTACAGCAAACCAAGAACGAAACGACCAATGTGGTAATCAACATTATAGTCGCGAGCTCCTGATGAGGGGCATAGTAATGCCCGAAACATGTTGAGCCTATAAGAAGTGCAATAAAATAATAAGTGACATCTAGTTGGTTTTTATTCTTCAGTTATACTGAAAAAGCTTCAGAATAAACTGCTTCTGCCCTGAATCCAATTCCTGTTGAAAGGTGACTTTCTGTCGCAACACTAATATTTACTGACAAATTACTTACTTTTAGGGTTATTGCAATTGTGCTTTGAACCCAATTCTGAAATAGGCTGTAATGGAGTTCTAACGGAAATTTCTAGCTGGGGAGAAAGGGAGGTTGGTATCCTTCAATGCAAGTGCAAATTACAGCCTACCACAGCACTGTTATTTATTGTGCAAGACACACTTCAATTAAAAATTAAAAATATTTCTTAAACACTACTTTCTGCAAATTAATCACCGTGTAGAAAAAGACACGAACGTAATTTAAAGAAATGCTTACGTCACAAGGTTTATTTGCTGTGAGCAGAAATTTACGTGATAGGAATGGACAAACTTACGCGTAATGTGTTGGGAATTATGCCACAAGAGTGCAAATATCACTTACGGGTTCATGTATACACATACATATACAGAAAGAGAGAGAGAGAGAAGAGGGAAGAGAAAAACTTTAAAACCATGCCAGAAAATGGAGATAACCTTATTATAGGCCTATGCCATTACTTAGAATTACTCTGGTGAACTTACTTTCTGGAAATGGCCTATGAAAACTTTTCCTCAGAATATTTCCGTTTCTTTCCCTCCACCATGCAATATTTGAGAAGCGGCTATAAGCTGAGAAATCTTATAAGGTAAGCTTTTATCCGTAGCGGAGCTTCTAGGAAAATGAAGTAGCATGAAAAAAAGGAAGACCGACATTACGGAAAAAAAAATACGGCACCCGAAAATAAAATGGCTGTTTCTTCTTCCTTGCTATTGGTGTTTTGTAAGATATCGCCTTCAGACGAACACATTTCGTACATTTAGTTCAGTCCAATGAAGACCAAAACTAAGCGCCATATTAGTTTGACACTCCTATAGAAATAAGTCCAAACAGTAGGTAAAATTCTGGTGAATGAATATGGAATTCGCGGTAAACGATGTTAGCCTGTCACAAAAAGTTTGGCATAAATATTTCTTTCCCAAATATTCCCCTTCGACATTTAATTAGAAAATATTGATGTCCATAGTGAGGAGAAATTGCAGTGTCTTTTGAAACTGGGTGTATTGCGCACATATTACCTTACGTTAACTGAAGACTTGAGGGTTAATATACACACAACCATCCTTTTGGTCGTTGTGCTGTGTGAGTGCTGTGTGGCTGTAAAATTGCCCTCACTCAGACTTCTATTACAGCAAGATCATGCAATTAGGGTGTTAAAGAACAAGATGCTGAGGTGGCAAGCGTGTGTGTAAGATGGAGACAGTGACAGGAATATGTACAGAATTATAGCACATCATGAAGTGATCTATGACTGGCCTGCTCGCCTAAAAGTACTTTGATAAAGCCAAGGAAAACAAGATGAGCGATGCATACGGCGCGCATGGGACGGAAAAGCGAAATGCATTCAGAGTTTAGTGATAAACCTGAAGGAAGTAGACCACTTCGAAAACCATAGCAGGAATGGCAGAATAATATTGAACTGGAATTTAAACATGTAAGATTCAAGAGTGTGGACTGCAGTCATCGGGCTCGGCATACAGAGAAGCGGAAACCTGTTGTGATCACGGTGATGAACCTATGTATTTAGTGAAACTGAGGTGAATTACTTGACTAACTTAGCAACTGTTCGCTTTCCAATAGGGACTTCGCCTCATGGAGGAATTTAGTTACATTTATTTGGTTACTAGCAATAACAACTGTTGGTTTTGCATTGTGTATTGAGATATATGATGCTGGCTGTCCGTAAAAAGCCTGTCCAGTTCTTCTGTATTTGAAAGACAGAATGCAAAGATTAAGTGTAAGCCTAAACAAAGTTGTCTGATTTCAGTGTCTTAAGACAAACCTATTGTTTTTTTCAGGGTTTTAGGGATACTTGCATCATGATCATGATCACCACCACCACCACCACCACCACCATTACCACAATTATCTTATTCTTTTTCTTTTGTTATATTTTCGTTTTCTTTCTTTCTTTTCTAATTATTTTTAATTCAGATTGATTTTAATATCTCTTTTTAGGTCTTAGCATTGCCCAATTTTTGTTTTCTCCTGTACTTGTGCAGTCTTTCTACGTAAGCATTAGACCAATTAATTCAGCACATCAATTAGTATAGAACTGCACAGTAATTAAACAAATTGAATTGCTGAGACTGAAATTGTCAGTCCAACAACAGAACAATTCAACTAATCGTAGTCTAGTTTAAATATATTTGCAATAAACGCCTTGTGAAATTATCGGATGACATTACCGGTTCTACTAATGAGAAACAAAAGCTTCCCTGCAAGTATGAAGAGGTGTGTTTTTGCAAATAGTTTCAGTGCATTTCATATTATTCTTTCCATGCATCGCGAATTGATCTTCAAACATTATCAGCATCAACAAACGGACTATTCTGTAAATGCGTATTTTATATTAATTTGCTCCTACATATTTCGGTGTAAACGCCATCTTCATGAAGCTTATATAAAAGTTGCTAAAGCACACAGCAATAAAATAAGTTTACAATAATTGTACATACCAAATGAGTACTTTAGCGAAAATGTACAATATTTAAAAAGTATTATAAAATGATAGAATTATTTGTTGTTGGCTATAGGTTGTCTTCTTTTTCAATTAGTTTCTTCTCGTGCAAATATCTATTTCTTTCGATTCGAGTTGGATACTACCCAATATGTTGCGTCTTGTTTGTTTTCTGAAGTGTTTTAGGAGACAATTTATAAACAACAATAATTTTATAATAAATTTTAAATGATGTGCATTTTAGATAAAAACTGCGTATTTGATGAGTATAATCATTGTAAAACTATTTTAGTGCTTACGTTTCAACAACATTGGTGTAAGCTCCCTGAAGTTGACGATTACTCCAAAACATGTAGGAGCATTTTGACATTAAATACTCAATATAAGAAGTAGTTAAATTGTTGATGCTGACAAAGTTTTAATTCAGTTTCAGTGAAGTTGTCAAATATGAATCTCATGGCATCACTAGGAAACTGAAGTGTGATGTTTTATTCTATTAATTCAAGAATTCACGTGTTTAGATTTGGAATCCCTCTCATGAATTATTCACAAACGTCGTTATTATGCTCCTGCATTGTTTTGGGGCACAGATATTAACATGCTTGTTGACCTAGATGTGAAGATAAATAAATTATGGTAAGACGATTTTCAACCAAAGGAAATTATGCAAATCAATATAATTTACGGTTTAGCTTCTAAAGCAATATAATTATATATAATAATCTAATAATACGCATAAACATGCTCGGTATTAATATGAGTATATGAATATATAGACATTTATTTTTTTATTTGTTTCCGACATTTGTTTAATTTTTAAATATATGTGTTCAGGAAAACAACTAAAATTTATAAAAAGCAACGAACAACTTAATATTGTTGAAGGTTCGCTGTGGAAATGCAACAACGCGTTCAGTGTTTATTGTTGATAAGCATGTAAATGTCAATTACATAAAAATACTGAGTGTTCCACAAAAATAGTTTAATGGTTCGCCTATGTCGCTTGCGACAATAAAACGTGCATAGGTCTTCTGGTGAAATCTCCGATACTTTGTCCAACTTTAAAACAAAATTTGGAGTTTTTAACATATATTCTTAGAAGTACAATCAAATAAAAAAATTTGGGGGGGGGGGAAATTCATGCCGAGGGAACAGCGTTGAAACTTCCGCAAAAGGGAGGGCCAAAAGACCATACGGAAACAAATAGCGGAAAAAGCACAGGGAGGGAAATGGCCACA
>Ga0136643_10002732_pt1 | contig 23199 bp, 13 predicted proteins | sample TergutLab28metaG_FD_96883 | JGI IMG/M metagenome (GOLD analysis project Ga0136643, IMG submission 96883) | Labiotermes labralis P1 segment gut microbial communities from Petit-Saut dam, French Guiana - Lab288 P1 (version 3) (version 3) | ecosystem: Host-associated > Arthropoda: Insects >... | reverse complement strand
TTGTTGAATTCCGGAAACAATTTGTGGCGCTGGGTCCATTTTCCCCGCTTAGTCATACCCCTAGACTGTTTGGGGGGTGGGGGGGGGGGGGGGGTGCGTGTGCTGCAAATGCGCAACAGTTTATTCAGAAGTAGGTGCCTGTTGCTCTCGCTCTGTCTCTTCCACCGCAGTTCTGTCCTTTTCTCTCTCGTATCTTTTTTATTCTTGCGGTCTTTCTCTGTAGTACTCCACTCACGAAACACAGGGCGTTGGCAGGCTTCCAGAGAGAAAGACAGAGTGTAAAAAGACAGGCACTGACAATGATTGTTGAAGCGATTCGAACCCGAGATGAACGGGAGAGTAACACAGCTAAATACAACAAAAGAAAAACTGTAGAGAAACCCCGAAAAGACATGAAGCATAAGGAAACTATTTGGTTTCAGTGGCGACGGACCAAAAATGAAATTTATTAATCTGTTAACAAATACGCTCCACTAAATGCTTCGAAGGAAGAAAAATTCTCTCTATTTGTATTCACGAAGTTGTAGCTTTGTACGTCAGTCCTTAGCTGGTCCTCTTGTGACTAAGACTCTCGTGGATTTTGTTAGTAGCTCCGCCGAAGTGCTGGTGATAACACCATACAATGGGTCACGACTGATTCATTTAACATTTCTTCCAATTCGCAGTTCATTTTACCAGTCGAGACAGTGCAACTTCGAAGACACCACAGACACAGCTACATGATTTATGCGTACGCACAATTGTTGACTTGTACACGGAGCGTGACTATCCCTGCTTATCTGTATGGTTTCAAAACACAAGTGATAAAATAATAGCCAGGAAAAGGTAGCGAACACCTAAAATTCAATTTTGAGAACAGTTACTGGTTTTAAAATATTTAAAAAGGTTAGAAACAGCACTGCATTCAAGTAAAAATAAGAAATTAAAAAAAAAATACACGCAGTGGGCTTACGGCAGGCACGGCCAGAAGGTACGGCAGCCAAAAAGGCAGGATATCAGAACGAATATCAAAATGAACATGGCATGGAATAAGCGAATTTGAAGACACAAGACAAGATGGAGAAACTCTTCGGAGACGCACTACATTCTTCAGCCTGATATGCGTAGAAAAATTAGAAGCAGAAGCAGAAGAAGAAGAAGAAGAGGAAGAAGAGAGCAAAATTATTATTATTATTATCATCATCATCGTTATTGTTGTTGTTGTTGTGGTGGTGGTGGTGTTGGCGATGCTGATGACAAGCGAATGGCTAAGATACTCCCATTCGGGCTATGCTATGGAACGGATGTGCCACTCCCCTGTTATCTACTGCACATGTAACGTGACCGACCGACCTGCTTGAACCTCGGTATAGAATTCAGCCGGTTTACAACTTCATAAGCTGGAATTTTCTCTCATCCGTAACACCGCTGTGGTGAAGGCGGGAATCAGTGAGTTGACAGGTTCATAACCACTGTTGGCTGGGAGAGTTATGAGACGGCAGGTCTTTGAAACCAACCGACTTACCGACTGACCAAGGAACAAACCAATTCCATGGAGCAGAGTCCTTCTTTCCTGCAAGTACTCAAAAAAAGTCACTGCCTTTTATGTCAGTGGAGTTTCGTTACCGCGTTTACAAAATCTCTCCACTTGTTCCTATCTTGAGCCAGATTAATCCAGTACACGCTCCATCCTATTCCTAGAATAGCCAAATTTAATATTAGATTCCAATCTACGTCTATGTTTTCCACGCGCCCTCACCATAAACCTGTGTACATATCTCCTCTCCCCTTATTTGATCATCCCCACACATCGCACTATTCTTGACTTGGCTAACCGAATAACATTTGGTGAGCAGTAGAGACCATGAAGCTCGCCATTATTCCTTCTCTTACACTTCCCTGGTACATCAACCCTCTTAAGCTACCTTAATGAAAAGCTTTAAATATCTTTTACAGTATTTTTATGGTAAATTTGACAACAAATAGCAAAGACACACATCTTGTCTTTTTGTAAATAAAATACTAGTCGTTTTAATCTGATAAGAGAAATCCTTATAGTGACCCAGAAGTTCATTCAGATCCATCAGTCACCTATTAAACCTACATATCTACTTTTTCAAAAACCTAAGATAAACCAAAGAAGAGACAAATTTGCTGCGAATAAGAAGCATATGAAATATATAAAACTTCGTATTTTTTCCGACACATTTTATTCTAAAAGGAAAAATATATTTGTTCTATCATTTCAGACTGTGTCTGTCCTCCCCAAATATTTTCCAAACGTCAGCTGTATTACCGTCCCAAAGAATGAATGTCTTAATGGCTCCATTCGCTCTGCCTCACTCTCTCATGCCGGATTACATTCCCACCTTAGCAAGGCACAGAGCTTCAATAACTAATCAACATTAGAACGGAACCAAAACATTTATTATTGAATGACAGAAATATAACACCAGCAAACGCAAAAAAAAAGTTTACTCGAGGGAAATTTCAATCCAGTATTCCAAGACAGGGATTATATCAGGCATACAAAAGTGTTAATTTCATGGCACATGGTCACAAACTGCTCCTACAATGTACTTCAAAATATACACAACTCGTTTGACCCTCCAACATAATTTTTTAGGGAATTATTGGCCGTAGCGTTGCAAATGACCGAGCAATGCCGAACATTTCCTCTAACTCACAGATACTCGTAGGAGAGAGACAGTTGAATATAATTTGTACCGTGTTCACCACGCCACAAGAAGGGGAGGAGATTTCAGTTGAAATATCTAAGAATACAAAACATGAAACTTCTCCTTCCCAGTGCCATCTCCTTATAGTCACGGCCTGCCCGTTGCTCAATTAGTCGTGATAGGACAAGAATTGTAATTAAATGAAGCTCGACTTTTAAACAGGAAGATCGATCGAGAAAATCTCTGATCTATGGAATGGTATGTTGGAAAATGTGCGAAACGTACTCTGTGCATTAGAAATCAGATCTTTTATGAGTGCGAGAAAAAATTTATGTAAGTTATACTTGTTCTGGATTTTCACGAGCTGCAGAAAAAAACAGATCAAACCACAATAAGACAAGATTTTTTTCTACCGTGTTTCACGTTTTGTATACTGAGTTTTTGTTTAGGCAAACCTGCATGAAAACAAACAACACGTTAAAAATTCAAATTAAAAAATCTGAAACTAAACAAAATTATTTGCTCCTAAATTCTTATTCTGGGTGCACTGTATGTAGTGTTCGTACTAATTTAGTATATTTTCTCCGTTGCTGTAATTTTCAGTACCAGTACAATTACTACAGGTTTTTTAAATAACATGCAGCCCAAAGTAATAGCCTCATCAGAATTCTAGCATGTTATGAAAGAGGAGACACGAAAGTACATGATCTGCAGAGAGCTATCTCAGTAAATTATATTCAGACGACTGCATTTCTTGCAGTCGCAAGCTTCGCTATACAGGCACTGCTAGCAGGATCATCATCACTGTCGGAACAGATAAATATTTGCGAAAAACTACAAACACAATGGAAATGGATCACCACAACCCCACATAGATGCACTGTTAATTTTAAGGCCTATCCACCGTCACGGTTCATGTTATGGACAAGCGAAATTACGCTCAACTCTGTGACTTCTAAAATAGCAAAGGGCTTATAAGACATCTTAAACCTTCGTACTTAGTTGTATTAAATTTATACATAACAATATTTCCTTAACATTACGTGTCACAAATATTAACCTCAAAACGACTCTGCATCTTCTATGATAAAGATTCTTCATAGAACTACTGAACTGGGCATGGCCAATTTATGTGAAAATAAGGGGCGTTACAGTAATTGGCGATTTGACTATGTATATATATATATATATATATATTTTAATTTTTCTCAGCATTTAGGAACGACAGGTATAATCGAAGCCGGGAATCTGACACATTACTGTAGTACTCAAAAGATCCAGCGCCTTCCCCACACGTTATTAATACTTTAATGACCAGTAACAACTATAAACACTACTTGTTATAAAATCACAAAAGTCTGCAGTTTTCAGTTATGGTTTGTTATGGATCTCGTATGACTTTTACAATAAATAATGATTATTTTCCTACACAGCTCTTTTCAAGTACCAGCCATTCTAAAACTCGTATCCCTGGCCGGTCCTATTCAAACGCCAACTATGTGCTAAAGCTCTTAGCACAAAGTGGACCAACTAGAGATAAAACTGCCATGGCTGTAGACAGAATGTGGCTCATCTAGTCTTTAAAATGGAGACGGACTGCGTCGTCTGTAAGGTCGGATCTGAAGTATTGACGTTTTCACACGACAGAATTCAATCAAATCTCGTAATTACAACTGCGCCAGGTGACTCAAATAAACCGACGTTTCGGAGACCGAGTCCAGGCCAATTATCAGAGTTCTGATTTTATTCGACACCAACCCTCTCCACATTATGCAAATGAATCAGTAGCACTCCGCGGATCTTAGTGCTGATATCTAATCATGGTTGGTTGGTTGAGGAGCCAAATCAGAAAAATGATAATGGAGATAGAGTTGGTCTCCGAAACGCCTGATTCGGCTGTCAGCACGAGAAGATTGTATTATATTAATGTCATTCTTCGATCTGGACATCAGCGTTAGGAACGAGAAGATGCCAACATGTCGGAGCGACCGCTTGTCGTCAAGTGAGTCTCCTCTCAAACACAGTGCCTCGTATACACACTGCGCTCCTCTACAGCACCGCAGTACACATTTATGTACAATCAATCCCACAAACAGAAATAAAAGGCAATGAAATTTAATTACGCTCTGTCTTTAACTCCCCATTTCTGCTAACCAGTCCCTCATGACAGTTCGCAAAACTATTTCAACTGTTTTATCCTTAAGGGGGAAATACCGTCCATTGAGACACACTCGGCAATTCAGTTCATGTCTGAGTCATATACACAAGTTCTCTTCCCTATTTCTGTGAATTCAATTAGGAAAGCCAAAACATTTCATTCCTAATGCGAACTGAGATATTTGTACCTGTCATATGCAATGAACACGGATTCACTGGACAGTGCAGTGCATGACACGAACGCAACGTAATATTCTGATTTTGCTACCAGAGGCGCCCAAAATATTACACGCAAATTAATGGAATATCAGGTGATATGTGGTAAGAAAAACGAGGCGCATACAAGAATTGAAGTCTTTTAAAAACAATAATAATAATAATGTATGGCTTAAAGTGAGTTTTTGTTTTACTGTGACAAATCGCCATGAAAACGTCTGGGGGTGCTGCAGAACGGATCCGTGTCCGATAAAGTCAGGTGCATTCTAACTACACTTGATTTTTCAACCCGGTTCATGGTTAAGCTAAATATGCGAGGCGAACCTTAATTCGAAAATATTGTCGTCGCTGTTACTAGTCATTAGGTTCCGAGACTTTAACGGCGTGAGAAATTATTTTAAACTTGTCACCCAGTAAGTCCGAACGCGTCTTGGACTTGAAAAGGAGAGTATTCGGAAAAACTGGGTGGTGAATGCGACGCTGTCCCTGAGTACACTCAGCCACAGATTGCACGACGTCTGTAGACTCGGAAATTACTGCTCTGTAATAATATGCCACAAATTATTGGCTAAATTTACTTGGCAGGGCATGCAGATTATTTTCAGTGAACGTTGTCGTTCCGGGCAATTCCGTCACTTGATGCTCGGCAAATAGAGTCGGGCAAGCCTCATAAAGTTCGGAAGTGGCTGCAAAATACAGATTTACTTCGTGTACTTTACGACACTCACACGTGACTCCACATTATCTCTTACTAACTACAGTAAAACTAACGAAACGCGATGGAAATAAGGTGGCGAGCCAGGAACACGTCATGGCCAGATACAGTCTGTCACGCAACGTGTTTCCTACTGCAACGCTGCGCCATTTGTTTCCTACTGCAACGCTGCGCCACGTGTTTCCTACTGCCAAGCTGCGCCACGTGTTTTCTACTGCCAAGTTGCGCCACGTGTTTCCTAATGTCAAACATCGCCACCTGTTTCTTACTGTCAAGCTGCACCACGTGTTTCTTACGCCAAGCTGCCTCACTTATTTCTTACTACCAAGCTGCGCCACGTGTTTCTTACTGCCAAGCTGCGCCATGTGTTTCTCACTTCCAAACTGCGCTACGGGTTTCTTACTGCCAAGTTGCTCCACTTGTTTCCTACTGCCAAGCTGCGCCACGTGTTTCCTATTGCCAAGCTGCGCCGCGTGTTTCCTACTGCAAAGCTAGAATGGCGTGTCTGTAGACAACTGAGTGGCTCCACAGAAAGTAGTCCTCCTTGAGCAAATAATGTTATTTTCTCAGCTAGTAAGGAAATTACCTTACTTTCATTTAATAGTGACATAATTACCGCGTTAAAAATGCCACAACTTTTTTCTGCCACAAACAACATGAACCCACATGAGTTTTCAGGCTTCCGCCGCGAAGTTGATGAACCCAGAAAAGCGCAGTTCCCTCTAAATGAATTCAGTCCACAATCTCTTAAAACATCCCACTCAGGTGCACAGTACTGCCGTCTTCCCACGTACGCCTTGGTCCCCTATAGGATCTCTTACCTTCAGGGCCCAAGACTGTAATTTCCTACATGCTTCACAGCTCTGACTTTTCATCTTCCTTCACGTCATCACAGCAACTATATTTATATTTTTCAATGTAATCCTCTTCATGATATTCCGCATTGTGCGGTTCGCATTTGGCTTACCGTCGGTAACTGTTGGTGGAATTTCTATCCAAATTTTTGCCTTGGTACACTTACCGCAAGATTAGAACAAAAAAAGCTAAGCTTAATATATGAGACTGGAACACAATGCAAATATTTATTTACCGTCCGCTGTGAATGTCGTCATTTGGAATTCTCCCGTCTTGCCCACTATCTCCACGTACTTACCTGTAAAAGAGAATGAAACTAATTAATCTTACTCTGTTAAATTAAAGGTAACGCCACTTCTTAATGCTTGCGCTCTGTCTCTGTCATTCCTTCAATCGCTCCAAATGAGATTTGAAACGGAATCTCTTATCCTATAGTAGAAGAAATGAAATGAGTTTTCCTGCACGGAAACGAATATGGCACATGTGTATTCAAATAGAAGGGTAAAGTGGCGAACAAATCAACTCAATCTGATTTGTTTTTAGTACACAGATATGTGACCAGAACAGTCAGTAAGCACACCTCAGCAGGATTATTACGTAACAAAATAATTCTTGAAAATAAGTTATAACAAAATGACATAAAGACTTCAAACAAGACAACTTATGCGAAATTTTCGAATACTCCAAATGCACTTAATATTTAGGCTTCAACCTAGATCACCTCATTCCAACTTCCGGTAACGTGGAAACAAAATGTTACAGTTTCACACTTCAGTTTACAAGCCTCACAGTTCTTACACTGATTGCACAATTTGTGGGCAACAACTTTTGTCCTTTCATTCCTGAATGCTGGAATGCCGTCAGGAGTAGTCCAAATGCCAGTAGTAACATCCTATTTCTGGTCATAATTATTAATTAATTAAAACTTTGTGTATGTTCTATGGGGTACGAATGATGGAATTCCAGTACACAGTCACCAGCTCTCATACAGCCGGTGGCGCAGTTAATTAACTAAATGAAACTATCCTCAAGGCTGCGTCAACAAAATGGACATACAAAGGTTGACACGACGGACGAACGAACGGACGGACGGACGCACAGATGAACAGAGAGAAAGGGATGTCAGGTAGCCTAGCGGAGAGAGGCATCCTAACTCACAGATCGATGGACAGAAACAATGTGGGTAAGTGAGTTGGTATGTGAGTGGAGTGTGCCAGCGAGCTACCAAGTGAGTTAATAAGCACAGAAGTGACTGCGCAGGCGGCCATATAAGAAGGTGCTTAATTCACGTGCCGTGTGTAGACTTTCTTAACATTTCATACCTTGAAGTTAGCGTCTGGTAATCCCAAGGTGTTCCTCCAAACTGCAAGAATACCCATATGGACTTCGACAGTGCCTATAGCTTCAACATATTCGCTGATACTTCCATATCTGACATCTACTTTTTCCATCCGCAACCTGAAGACGGGCTGCCATGAATTAGTAACTTCAGGAAACAGTCCCGAAGATACTGGTTAGATGCAAGAATATTGAGAAAAATTACCTCCCTCCCTTAATGGAAGCTAAAGTTCATTTTCATGTCTGCAGCAGCGCGCCACTGGAATCTAAAGTGAGTTAATTTCAGTCAGAATCTACATCCTAATATTCTGCTTCCAACTGGTCCCATTTCAAAATCCAGGTTTTAAAATTGAAAAGTCAGGTAATAATTTATGGTAGAAACTAGAAATTCTTTAGGTGTGCAATGCATTACTTTTATGTATCTACCAGACCATAACAACACAAAGAATTGAAATTAATACAAAACAAAATCTCCGACACATTTTCGACATCCAGGGTTTCCTGAAGAGCCATAAAATTTCATAAGCTATTGCAGTTTAAAATACGAAAATAAACCGGACATTAATTATAGTGTTAAATATTCTTAGTCATAAAAACAACCCTTTAACTGCTTAAAATCAGGTTACAAGCTTTTAACTTAAAATCAATAATGGTAGTCAGATAAGTGCCGCTGTTAATTACAGAGTTAATTTCGTAATTTTTCCCTGTCCCATAGATATTACGTTAATGTCACTATAAATTTACTTAATTAACCACTGATTATATAGGCAGAGAAGAATTTGCAAATCATTATTGTGTTTTAAGCCGAAGGGTTTGAAAAACGTTTGGGAACTAAAACTTTCAACCTGGTAGTTACTTCAGCCCAAATTATTGTAATGATTTTTGAATAGGAATAGAAATAGTCCTGTATGAAGTGTGGTCTTAACGAGCACTTGATGGGCAATTTTATTAAATTAGTTGCGGCAAGCCAATCGAAATTAATAAGAGAATATTAAAACTTTTTTCTCGAATAAAATATTACTACATGACAATAAAACAAAATATTTTAAAATGACAAAATTAAATTAAACAAAAATAATATTCGCATATTAAAATGTTGTAAATGTGGTTTTTGTTCATTAAAATTTATTTGAAAATCCCGTATTATGAGAGTATATAAATATATGAATTTCAACTGCAGCGTTCCATTGTATTGCCTGTAATTATTTCAACAAGTGCGTACGTGCAGTTAGAAAATGTAGAGTTTTTACTTGACTGTCAAAACAAAAATGTTTATTACGGGTCTATAAACACATGTCAACTGATGGTACAAGTGTGTGATTCCCAGTGATAAAAGACTTCAGTCTGAATATATTCATTATATGAAATAAAGACCGTATTCTCATATAGTTATACAATCTTTCAGATTATGTAATTTGACACTGTAATAAGACCGACAAAGATTTTGACATCACACTTGATATTCCATTACTTGTTAACTCACAGTTACGCAACTCAATCCAAAAAAATACAAAATACAACCAAGCTATCTAAAACATTGCCTGCAAGGGCTGCAGAATGTGATACGGTGGGTAGTAGGAATGCTGGTGGTGATGGTGGTGATGGTGGTGTTCGTAAACAGCTCAACCCGTGTGGGCAGAACCACCAATTTGGAAACTGTAATAATAACAATGCAAACTTCCATAACTGCCCACTGACAAGACAGGAAAGAGGTGGTATGTGCTTTCATAAAAACATGTTTTGAATAGCCGCTAGACACTCATGGTCGTCGTATAACAGATATTCAGGATAATCACTGCATACACTAAACGCGGTCAAACACAACAGTACCTCAAAACATACCACATATAACACGGATACACACAAGCCATTATAACAATAAAATGTTTCTAAAGTGATACACATTGCAGAGATCATTAGGGCCATTGTAAGTATGCAGTTTATCAGTTACTATGGAATGCTCTTTTCCTCGCTTCTATACACAAACTCGTTTACCATCTGATGCAGAAAATTGCTCACAGTCGAATGTTATCTAAATTAGTGATCATTACGAAAGGCGAAATATCTTGCAACGGTAGGAACACAAAGAAGAGTATTTTCAAGAATTTAAAAGAGAATGCAATGTGAGATCTGCTTGGTGCCATTTTTCTTCATATAATTTAATCTTCTCGTTCTGTATATGAAAAAATCAACCCTGAACACCGAAACAGAGAAAATAAAAGAACAAGTATGAAACTTGTGTGAAAATGGATCGCTGAGGAGAAAATGTGTTAACAGAAGGGCGGTGAACAGTAAGAATTTTCACATTTACAATATTCATTAATATTTTATCATCATCATCACCAACAACAGAATCAGAATCATCATATGGAGAAAGATTAAGTGAAGGCGCAGGAGAGATAAATGACTACAAAATTTCAAATAAGAAACCCAATATAATTGCCTTGGCAAATTGCCACCTAATGGAGCATAATAATAAAATTAATTACAGAGATGTGAAATATGGATATGCACTGGACTGAACTGACCCACAATAAGGCTTAATGCTGCGTTCTTTTAAAAATTTTAATAAAATATCACGTTTCACGTCAGTCGGAAAATTTACCTGATTAGCTGAGAAGCTACCAGATTCTCAGAAAACTGCGCTATCACAGTCGTTGTCAGTATTAATACACTATTATTATTATTATTATTAGTAGTAGTAGTAGTAGTAGAAATTAGTGGGTTTTGAGATGCAAATTTTTAAAATCATGCTCTTAAATAAGGTAGCAACTTGACGAACACACACACACAAACAAACACACACCACGCACGCACGCACGCACACTGGTTCTTGTTAATACTGTAAACACTTTTCTTTGGATGTGACTAGTAACACCAGGTTCTTGTCAGCGAAAATCCACTTCATTGTTGGTTAATAAATTTTATCTGTAATCTAAAGGAAGGCATCTCGTTGTGTTACAAAGAATTAAAATTATTTATTGTAAGCTTACAATATGTGTTCAGTCAGCACAACAACATAAGAAAATTAATGTGTTACCGCAACATGTTTCGACTCCGGAGAGTCATCATCAGGCTGAATATTTAAGAACCATTAAATACATTACCCTTTGCAGTACTTATACATGTAAACATTGCATTATGGATCCCGTATGCATTACATTGAGTGGGTATAAAATCTGGTTTAGTTACTAATTTAGATAGGTATAAATTAAGCGCATCCGGAGTCATCATCCGGCGGAATATTTAGTTAGTTTATACCTATCTAAATTAGTAACTAAACCAGATTTTGTAACCACTCAATGTAATGCATACGGGATCCCTAATGCAATATTTACATGTATAGTACTGCAAAGGATAATGTATTTAATGGTTCTTAAATATTCAGCCTGATGATGACTCTCCGGAGTGGAAACATGTTGCGGTAACACATTAATTCTCTAATGTTGTTGTGTTGACTGAACACATATTGTAAGTTTACAATAAATACGTTTATCGTAATATTTATTATGCTTTAAAAGGTTTTAGGCACATCCAAGTTATTCGTAGCCCTTCAGCCCTAAGTACATCATTCTGTTTCTTCCCCCAACCGCAGTTCTGCCTTCATCACATGGTTTTCTCATTTACATTTAATCTTTTATACGATTGGACCTAAACTTCTTAATTCAGAGACCTTGTGGACAGTGAGTAGCATCCTGAGTGCTACTGCCTTACAGATGTGTGTCCATGTGTTGTTCAGTAGCTAGTCTTTCTGCATTTTCTGCGTATTGCAACAGTGGATGGGATTGGCTCCCAAAGAAATGTAATGACAAAACTCAACTAATAAATTCAGGCACATATAATGGAAATTCTATAAAAAGGCCGGTCCATTCCATTTAGAAAAATAGGTTACGAACTAGACTTCGATACAATTACATACAGAGAAGCATCACAAAGGAACAAAAACACGTAAAAAATAAATGCCTCTGCTTCGTACATACTTGCATGAAAAACACTTTTGGAGACTATCTGCAGCATCAGTTACCCTATATGTACCAACTGCGTTTATATAAAAAGATAGGCATTTTAGCCAAAGAATTTACTAGTAAGTTACGAACGATCCTCAGAATAAACAAGAATCATTTCACTGCACAGCACTAACTGATTTGTCATTGTAATGGAGAGTCAATACGTTTCTTGAGACAAGAAAGACACTCTCCATGTTACTTAATTGAACTTCATGTTTCAAATTGTTAACATAAATTTCCTACTGTTATCAAAGTGTTGCAGACCTCAAAGGAATTTCAGTCAGCCGGTCAAGCAAACTTGTTCTTTGCCTTACATCATAATTTTAGGACTAACCTGTGAGGTATACGTACTTAAATGGAAGTAATGTCTTTATGAAATGAATTCTGGAGAAACTATGTCGGAACGGCAGTGGAAGGCTCAGAAGTGATTCACCTAAGAACGTCATTTCGTGTGACAAAGACACACTAAATTGCAATAATATAACATGCCATTTCAACAAGCAATTCGATTCTTTACCGCACAATATTTATAGCAACAAGCAACTTCATATCTTTCCAATTAAGCAAAGCTGTAAATAAAAGAACTAATTGTATTAAAAGCACAAGTAATGCTGCAATGTATCCCAGATGTGGGATATAATAAATAAAACACAGTATATTTATCTCAGTAATTAACCAACTTGATGCACAAAATTTTTGTTTTACAATAAGTTTATTTCATGCCTTTATACGTTTCGAGCACATGTTAGTTGGTTAATTGCTGAGATAAATATACTGAGATGCACGGTCAGCAAAACGTAAAAAAAAACACAGTATGTCAGATAAGCAGAACATTGCATGTAAGAAGTCAAGAAGTGACATTCACATAAATTTGAAGATTCAGAAATGATACTTTAAGGTGATTAGCTGAATGTACATGATCAGGCAAAGCCTCGGATACTTACGGAATGTTCATATTTATAGGAACGGGAAAGTGTAGAAAGGTGTTGTGTACTGGACCAGCTTCGTGGAGCGGATCGGTATACCGTACCTTTCTGCGCACGACACATCAATAAACGGCACGGGGACTTGATCTTTTTAAATCAAATATTTCGATATTATATGTTTATATAAATGTAATCCCAAACATTGTAAACATGGCAGATCAACAAACTGTAACCAAGAACATGTCAGCATCATACTAGACGCAGTAGGCCTTTCCATATTATTATATTTATAGCTGCTAGTTATAGTTGTAGCATTGTGCATGTGTAACTGATGTACTAATGTACCACCACCATCATCACTTCATCACCATCATCAACACTTCATCACCACAACCACCATCATCATCACTTCATCACCACCACCACCATCATCATCACTTCATCATCACCACCACCACCATCACTTCATCACCACCACCACCATCACTTCATCACCACCACCACCATCACTTCATCATCACCACCACCACCACCACCACCATCATCACTTCATCACCACCACCACCATCACTTCATCACCACCACCGCCACTACCATCTGGTACGTTGCAGGTTTAAGGCTCTCCTGTCTTGTGAAATTCATTCGCTTTTAGATGAATTTACTAATTAATATTACTCGTGTGTATGTCCTTCCACTTGCTTCCATACTACTACTTTCACTAGAAGTACTACTACTACTGATACTACTCCTACTACTACAACTACAACAACAACTACTACTACTACTACTACGACGACTACCACCACCACCACCACCACCACCACCACCACCACCAATGTTTAATCACCTAACCTATAAAAATAACTTCTTTGTACAAAACTTTCTGCATACAATCTACTGTGACACTCAAAGATGATATATTACGATTTAATTCTACAGTGTTGACGGATAGGAGACACTGCACTAATGACAACTGTCGTTGTACGAGTACTGAAGTGGGAGTTACAAAATGTCTGCAGGTAACTAAAAAGACAAGAGTAGACACGGCATTCGAGAGGGTTTCTTGGATAAAACAACAGCCAATTACCAAAGAAGAGTCCTCTGGAATCCAACGAAATCAGCTTCAGAGGTACTTGACAGACGAGGCTTAGAGAAAGGAGCTTGTTTGTCCCCCACTGAATTTCACAACCAGCACTCACGGTTCCTAACAAAAGTTAATTCTTATGCAAATACTGATAAATGTCAACGACGCTCACTCAAAGAGTTTGAGGGTTAAGGGTTTATATCACGGATGCAAAAAATTTGCAAAACGTTGGAGTCAATTCAAAATTCTATGGGCCATGAAGCAAGTTTCAGACGAGGACCCACACGTAATAGACGCCGTCGTACAAAACTTTGACGCAACGGCGCCGTGGCGAAAGTTATTTGTGCACTCCTGGTTTATACCACAGACGGTCTCTATGTTTGTTTATTTGTACAGTCCGTATAACGACCGATCAGCGGTTCAGAAAATTATAGCGTCGAACGGAACGATGATAGTGAATGACGAACTAAAACTCGCGTGGTTAAAAAGGGATACTATTCCGGAATTTGCCTGGATATGAGGAATCTTGTCGAGATTCGAAACTCTATCTCAAAGTAGCCGTTAGAAGCCTAAGTACTTGAGCTGCAGTTTCTCGGTTGACTTTTTATTGTTATCCAATTTCATTCATTAATACAGCTAATAAACTATTAGTAAGATAAGAATGTCTTTATCAAGTCTCTCTTCATCTTAAAGTAGAACAACAGGAATTTGACGTTCAGGTAACTGTGCATCGTGATAAATTCTTACAACAAAACCAACTAGATGCATTAATTTCTCAAATTTATTTTTGGAATAGAACTCTACATGTTTCGGACAGTTCCTCTGTCCATCATCAGGAGTTTTTCACTCTACACACAGCAATGGTATATGTCATACAGGTTTGCTGAGGGTTTGCGAGCGGGATCAGGACGGAACGAGAGTATGTGTACAGCGAAAAGCTCCTGATGATAGACAGAGGAACTGTCCGAAACACGTAGAGATTTATTCCAAAAATAAATTTGAGAAATTAGTGCATTTAGTTGGTTTTATTGTAAGAATAGAACAACAGGACTTGAGATTCATTCCCCAGAATTTCTGTCTACTTGGTCTCTACCCATACACACAAATTCTTATATACTGTGTACATACATTAATTCAGTGTCTGTGGTTCAGTAATCCTTTCACCTAAGTCCGTAACTCACCCTTTTCATCAGGTACACTATAAATTGACGTAATCAGGTTCTTTCAGCCGCTGTTCTGTAGGCAGAATACACCAGAGCCAGCGAACAAAACAATGTCAGCGGGATGGCGCAATGCCACCTTCATCTGTTTGCACGGACGCGTCCTGTTGGTGTTGCGGGGGACAAATGACTGCGGCTGATGTGCTGTTGTCAGTTAGGTTTGTGGTTTTGCACGGTCCTCCATGTTGTTCTAACCGTGGACCTGACCGTATAAGCGTTCCCTAATTGAAATGGCTACTTTCATGACTGATGTGTAAGCGACGTTATTTACCTCACAAACGTGCATTGGCAAAAATCGGCAATTTATGTACGTTAATCGATTTCAACATCCATCTTCATCATTTTCTACACCCTTGCGATTAACTGGCGAATTCGTAAATCTCTCGTACGTATCCTTTTGAAATAAAGACATCGAAACAATTTAGATGCTTATTTATTATGACAATGTCACAACATACAAATACCAATTCACCAAACTCCTATTTTATTCGCCAAAGTACTACACACTTCCTGTTTTGTCAGATAAACTGTTACCAAACAACGAAATGCAAGTATAGAACATTCCCTTTCGCTCTAGGAAAACAAGTCTGGTTTAGACACACAGTGCATTTAATTAATACTATGAAATAGAAAATATTTATCTCAGTAATTAACCAACTCGATGCACAAAAGTTTTATTTTACAATAAGTTTCATTCATGCCTCTACCTATAGGTGTGATGATACCAGAGGCTGTGTAATGCAATTCTGACCTCCTGATGATGAGCACATGTGCTCGAAACCTGTAGAGGCATGAAATAAAACTTATTGTAAAACAAAAATTTTGTACATCAAGTTGGCTAATTACTGAGATGCACGGTCAGCAAAACGTAAAAAAAAAATATTTGTTTTTAGAAGGATGGAGAGGACAGAAAATTGACTTACACACACGGAAAGGAAAAAGAGGAACAGTTTATGTCAGTGTAATATGGACGCAAGTAGCCCGAGGAATATGATAATTTTTCTAATTTATTTAGATTCGAAACGTTTACTGCATTATGTACAACGTAACCTCAACAGAGGGAAAAGAAAGAGTTTAAATACTGTATAATTCAAGCATAAACGCAGATTTTTTTCAGCTCAATAGTGGCCACACACCGCGATATCGGACGATATAACTTGTGCACCCAGAGCGAATGACATTGTACACAGGTGCTGATGCATATAAATTTGGGTTAAACGATTAACGGAAGTTGCAGAATAAATATTTATGAAAGGGTTAACATTATTGATAAGAAAACTCTTATAGCAAATGTTTAATTATAACAGCAAATTGTATTTAAAAGTAAGTAGAATTACGTGTTTCAAGGAAGGTTACATCGTGTAGATAAGGGAATAAAAATCTAAAATATAATATCAACGAGAAAAATATATTCAAATATGTAATTTGGTAGCGTGGAAAAAATAAACAGCAAAGGCATGTCCCAAGCAAATACATGACACGCGGAAGGACATAATGTGGTAAACACAAAAACAGATCAACAATTAAGATACAGAATTCAAATACTGATGTAACAAAATTTAAACTAATCTGAGATTATGTTGATAATAAAAGTTTCGTGTAAAATGTGCCCGTCTTCCTCATGTGATAGAACTAAGGAATGTGATAGGCATCCGAAACACTCGCATACGGTTTAAGGAGGCCTGATAGGGATGAAATACTTTCTGATTATTTATGTACAGGTGTATTTAAAGTAAAATTTCCACCCAATTTAGTCGCAACAGATAAATCAAGTTATGGATGCCGATCAAGGAAACTATGTATTATACTGTCCCAAATTATTGACAGTAGTAGCGAATCGAACCGAAATTGAAAGGATGGCATTTGAACATAGCAGAGTGAGAGAGAGCTAATGGTTTGGTACCAGAGATTGTGTGGTTACAGGCAATCAGCGCATCTGGAAATTATCGGTATGGGAGGGAATGCGACGAAAGTTCACTCATATTTATATAGATGTTTTTAGTACGCTCCTTTTGGTGGCACATGGGTCTTCAACTTGTTGCCTACCGAAGCGACCCACTTGACACACACAAGAATTGATATGAGTAAGTACCTACTGTTGATGGTCTGATTTCCTATAGCATATATCTGCAGCTACGTATTCATATCATGCATGTATTTTATTTCTCTGATAAAATAATCGCTTAAGTAGGAATGCATGTACTGAATGTGATAATTTTTAAGGATGTGACTTCAAAGATACGCGTTGTCGACGTGTTTTAAGTGCTGAACACAAAACAGTCAGGCAGGTATGACGTAGCTCCATACTAAAATTCATAAAGGCCTCAACGGTTTATTAAATGTTGCTATCAAATTGACAGATTGAAACAAAATTTCGACTATTTCCAACTCCAAAACATTATTGTCCCAAAACAGATTATTATGTTCCAGACATCTGTTCCTATTTATATTTTATCAATCCTCAAGTAAGTGTCGCTACTCTCGCAGCCACCTGACACGTACGCTTATCCGAAATTTTGTTATTACTAATTTTAGGAAATTAAAAATTCTGGCATTTAGGTTCTCCCCAGTGCTACACGTTTTCTACGGCTTCGTGAAATCAACTGGACTAAACAGAGAAAGCATACAGAAAATGCAGTAACTTCACAGGTCTATAATCTGATTTTCAGAAAATATTTTCAATTGTGTATTTTATTAATTTATTTTACAAATTAATTTTTACAGTTTAATAATGAGATTGGTAAGTGGAACGTAGGCTTTTCTTTATTCAAAACTTTCGAAACAAGTTTTATAGAACTTTAAGATAGTATCTTAACGTGCTACATATTCTGTGTATTTGTAATTCAGTTGCTATTAACCACTGAACTATCTGATAAGTGTGGATAACTATTAAGTTATATAATATATTCGTAAAAGTGTCTGGGTTCTAACTGAATCGTCGTCATGGAGATTACAATTTCAAGGTAAATGACACATTTAAGAAATACACTTGCATATTTGTATATAAATATAATATTTATCTCAGTAATTAACCAACTTGATGCACAAAATTTTTGTATTACAATACGTTTTTTCATGCCTCTACATGTTTCGAGCACATATGCTCGAAACATGTAGAGGCATGAAATAAACTTATTGTAATACAAAAATTTTGTACATCAAGTTGGTTAATTACTGAGATAAATATGCTGAGATGCACGGTCAGCAAAGCGTCAAAACAAATATAATATTTATGTATGTTTACCCGATAAGTGTTTTTTTTGGTGATTAATAAAAGTTGAAATATATTAGCTATTTTGATTTTAATACGAATCATGAAAATTACCTGTAATAAAGTTGATGATAATTAAATGTTAAATAAACATTTCATTATATTCAAGAGTTGTTCAGCCTCATTCTTTGAATTGGAGTAAAAAATACTATTCCTCGTTTTGCGTCCTTATTGACGAATTTTGTGAATGCACTTACTCTATTCAATATTCGTGCAAAATTTATTAATAAAGTACTGAAAATATTTCTGTCTACCCGAAATCTTCCCAGAAAGTTTCTTTGTTGGAAACGGTCATATTCACGCATGAAAAATTCAGTATTATGGTGTATGTCATCTCTGATTAGGACCTACTGATGTAAAAATGTTATATTTAGTTTAGAACCGTCTACCGGAAACTGCTGCCTTTCTTTTTTAGAGACCTTCACGCTTCACTTTCTATCACTTCTGTCTTGCTCTTGTTTCTCACGTGCAATGTTTCTGTCTGTATGACTGCAAATCCTGTGTCTCAATGTGCTGAACGTTTTTCATTTTTTACAGTCGCCGCCTCAAAGGAGACAATCACACCTCACCTGTGTCCGAAGGACAGATGTTACTTAAGTTCCTGCACACACTGCTTTCTCATACCACTTATCCTTTCGCGCTACAGTACATTTAAAGTTAAATGCCTCAGATATCTTTACATCACTGTCGCCACATTTAGGAAACTTTTAATTTACTATCGACACGCTGGGGCACCTTCATACCAATCCCATCACTTAGATATCTTTATTCCATTTTATTCTAGTCTCATCCCATTTAGATATCTTTGTTTCGGGGTCGCCATATTTACTTATTTTCAGTCCACTGTCGTCACAGTTAGGCTATTTGATTCCACTTGCACCACAATTAAGTATTTTTGTTTCATTGTATACATACCTTTATTTCACATTGGCCACATGTACAGTACATATCTTTATTTAACTGCTACCAAATTGGTCCATTCTATTCAGCTGTAGCCACAAACAATGAACATAACCCCCAGAAAGCGAAGGTCAGTGTTTGAAGGGAGCCATCCCGTTGTGTACCGTCAATTATTTATTATATTAGTGCCGTCTATACACAACAAATGCAAAGACCAGATGTATTAGTACAACTCGGTTATATCTGGCGACATGTTTCGGCCGTTAACCGGCCATTCTCAGGCCAACAAGGAATAACATTATTCAGGCTCCCTTCAAATTTGCAGCCATTCTAGCACGTTCCATCCACCAATATACATTAATAATACTATTCATTGTTGGCCTGAGGATGGCCGGTTAACGGCCGAAACATGTCGCCAGATATAACCGAGTTGTACTAATACATCTGGTCTTTGCATTTGTTGTGTATTGACGGCACTAATATAATAAACAGAAGGCCAATGTGTTTCAAATTTCATGTCGCCCTCTTCATTTCACACATACTTTCCTACTGTCACATTACTTATTACATATCTGTTATATTATGCTAATTTCCACTGCTTCATTACTTTATCTCGAACACAGTAAGCATACAAGTCACATACAATTGAATTTCACAATTTTTTGCTATCAAATACAACAGCTCTTTTTTTTTCTATATATATACATTCCATATTTTTACATCATCCATTTCTGCGAAAGCGCCAGTTCGTCTGCGTTTCCTTCAAATGATTTGCAATTAAATTGCAAAATTTTTTGTTTACTTTGGCAGATATAAATGATCACTGGAATGCTTATTCTGGTTTTCATAATGTAAATACCGAAAAATCCAAATGTGGAGTACTGCAGACAGGCTAACTCTTGTTGACATAAAATTAAGTTACAGCAATCACTTTACCTCTTTTGCGCTTTAGGGTGTTTAAAAAGACATTATTCACATTCTGGCAAGTACTGCATCAATATAAATCTTTAAGAGTGTGTAGCCAATGCTTCACGTCTCGTGTTTACTCAACCCTCCCAATTTATCCTCCTACTTCCGAAGATTCTCAATCATAAACTGAGATGCGCCAATATTTCAGGACCAGAGAACTTTTCGCCAAGGTCAGAAATATTTTCTCCGATATACGATACAAGAGAACTCAAGCAACCGGCAGTGCGTCCCTCCAACAGCGGGCCCACCCGTAACCCACATAGCGTGCCATACGTATGTTACAAGTTTGTAATTTCAGTAGTTCACACCTGAGCCCCAATTCCATCCTCATTCTGCGTTCCATTAGCAAAATTATACAAAGCCATCGTATTTAAAGCATAAAGGGCACATATAGCAGGGAGTGTATTATTATTCTGTGATACCATTAGGATAATAGTTGTGGACGTAAAATAAGAGCTAATGTTTTTGCACGTTACGTTTACCGCAAAAAATGCATAATTTATTACTTTTGCATTTATGACATCAGCTGTAACAGCTGTAACACAGGTATTTGTATTTTCTGTTACACAGATTTTCTACAAATAAATTAAAGAAACGGAAGAAGTGCCTATTATTGCTTGTGCTGTGTTGCATTTACGGTAAGGAGCAGAGAAACATTCGGCAAAATAAATTGTGCCTTTATCTTCTGGTTAAAGTGACTTATCCCGGAGGACTGTGCTTTCCTTCCTTACTGTTTTCTAACCGAGTAAACTAATAGACTAAATATTTCGGTTTAGGAGACAAATGCCTCTTCAAATATTGTGTTTGTTTGGTTATCAGGTCGATTATTTATAACCGAAATTGTTTCTAGTATGCAAGCAACAGTTTGCGCAGGGACCAACATTTCCCACCTGATAGAATGTTTCTCAGTGTCGAAATTCAATCGGAACTTACAGAAGAGTCAAATATAAGTAATCAGGACGGAAGCACCGTATTCTGTGCATGCATAATACGTCAGGTTTTTTGCCGTAGCTCGTACATACTTCCATGAAGTTGAATTGGAAGTGAGGGTTCTTCGGTTACCGGAAATCCTTGTGGTCCACAAGGTAGCAGCAGGTTTCCTCATGATATGCTCTTCTCTGAAAGTTACCTCTTTATCAATGATAATCCTTCAGTCGTCAGAGTGATTAAATTACTGACTGGGTGAAAGAAATTTGTTTCCATTATTGGTTTTTCACTCTTCCTCTGTGTCAAGACAGGCTCTGGTGCCGACCCAACCTTCAAATGAATTGGTACCGGAGGTAAGCAAGATAAAAGCGACCGCAGCATAAGACTAACCAGTGACTTCCGCCTAGTGCCAAGGGTTATAATACGTGGAGGAATAACTTCAATCTCCCGCGTAATATAATGGGAAGCGCAGGGACAAATTAACCGTTAAATTTGAATTCTTTCATAAAAAAACTAACACTCACACCCATACATCGGGCGAACGTCCTTTAAAATTATTTGAAATTAAATAATTAAATCTGCAGGTACAACTGCACGGCAACCTGATGAATAATTTTCTGATGCCTATATGCTTAAATATCAGATTAGAATCATCTATATAAGTCCGTCATTCTGAACATGGAGTGTCAATATTGAACCTACACAGTGCCACTAACCTAACCACTGTCATCTGAACAACATGCGCTATGGAAGTCTGGAGACATATGCGAGTCTTTAGGTTTTAACGGCTGAAGACCTTAGGAGAATGCGAATCAGATTCATTTGACTCTGGTAGCAAAAAAGTAGCGTGGTAGAATGAATACGGTAAATGAGCATTTCAGCTCAACAAGGACGGAAATCCCATTGCTTAACGGCACGATTATTGGCTTCTTAGAGACTGTGCGCCAATTAGTTATGCACAGGAAACATTACATAAACAGGCACACTTTTACGTATGATATAGAAAACTACAAACACAAAAATGCACGTTAAGTGTATGAAGGTATATTATACACACTGTACACCAGCTACTTGTATCAACCACTCATGTAGCCATCCTCAGTGAAGTGTGTCATAACAGAGAGATACATCGAAACGCTACAGACGATTTTGTAAAAATATCTGTGAATTATTTTTAAAAATTCTGTAATATTTTTATGTATCTATACTTTGTAATGCACCTCCCTGAGAATGGGCACATGAATGGCCGAAACAAAAGTATGTTCATTACATACTTTTATACATTTACACGCTCTCGTTAGTTTGACGTTTTGCTGACCGTGCATCTCAGTATATTTATCTCAGTAATTAACCAACTTAATGCACACAATTTTTGTTTTACAATAAGTTTATTTCATGCCTCTACATGTTTCGAGCAAATGTGCTCATCATCAGGACGTCAAAATTGCATTACACAGCCTCTGGTATCATAACACCTATAGGTGTGAAGGCTGTGTAATGCAATTTTGACCTCCTGATGATGAGCACATGTGCTCGAAACATGTAGAGGCATGAAATAAACTTATTGTAAAACAAAAATGTTGTGCAAGTTGGTTAATTACTGAGATAAATGCTCTTGTTGGTTTCGATGTCTTATCTAATTACTCAAGTCACCGACACGGATCATTTCAAACTGACACTTTTAGGCTCAAGCAATAAATCTCAGAAATGTTTACATCAGGGGTGGGCAAATTCCGGTGGCCAGGTCGACCGACGACTGAAGTTTGTACGGACTCGCGTAATGTTTGTGGGTCCTCGGTATGGAACTTGCTTTGTAAAAAACAAAATAAAAAATGTGATCCCGTTACAGGCCCGGTGTGGCCCAGAGGGTGGGTAGAGGTATAGCTCTACTGTTCCATGACCGCGGCAATAGAAGGGGGTGAGTGGTCAGCAGCACGCCCCGGCCGCACTTTACCCC
>Ga0136643_10002730_pt1 | contig 23208 bp, 15 predicted proteins | sample TergutLab28metaG_FD_96883 | JGI IMG/M metagenome (GOLD analysis project Ga0136643, IMG submission 96883) | Labiotermes labralis P1 segment gut microbial communities from Petit-Saut dam, French Guiana - Lab288 P1 (version 3) (version 3) | ecosystem: Host-associated > Arthropoda: Insects >... | reverse complement strand
TGCATATTATGCAGATAGCACGAATATAACGGTAACAACAACCCCCAACCAGGGCTACACGTTTGTAAACTGGACAATCAATGGCACAGTTGTTTCGGTTACGCCTGATTATAATTTTGATGTGGTAAAAGATGTTACTTTGGTTGCTAATTATATTTTAAATGTATACACTATTGCCGTATCTGCAAATCCGACCGCAGGAGGTACTGTTACAGGCGGCGGGCGATATACTTACGGAACGAGTGTAACAGTTACGGAAACCCCAAACACTGGTTACAATTTTATGGGGTGGACAGAAAATGATACATTAGTTAGCGGAAATCAAAGTTACCAATTTACAGCAGTAAGGAATAGAAATTTGGTTGCCAATTTTGAACTGCAAAAATGTACGGTAACGGTAAGGCCTAATAATCCTGCATTCGGTGTCGTAAATATCGAAGGTGGCTTCTACGGACCATTTGATTACGGAACACAAATAAATGTTACGGCGGCTACTATTCCCGGTGATTACATCTTTGTAAACTGGACAGACCATGCAAGCGGTGCGATAGTATCAACAACAGAAAATTTCACATATACCGTTACAAAAAATGTTAATTTAGTAGCCAACTTTATGCCGATAGACCGCTATTTTGTAAACTTAGTCGTAAATCCTGATAGTGCAGGAACGACAATAGGTAGCGGATACTATGCACAAGATAGTAGTGTAGTCATTGTAGCAGCACCCGCTACCGGTTACAATTTTGTAAGTTGGACAAATGGCAATGATACGGTTACAACAAATTTGTCATATACGTTCAATGCAGTAGAAAATGTTACGTTTGTTGCCAATTTCATACTTCAAAAATGTACGGTATCGGTAAGTGCAAATCCGTTGGCAGGCGGTAGTGTTACCGGAAACGGTATCTACAATTATGGTGATAATGTAACCGTAACAGCAACTCCAAACATAGGCTATGACTTTGCAAACTGGACGAGAAACGGTGTGCAAGTTTCGACAGTGGCAAGTTATGCATTCACTGTCCTTGAAGATGTTGAATTGATTGCAAACTTTGTGAAACAGACCTTTAGAGTAACGGTAAGACCCAATAATCCTGCATTCGGTGTTGTCAATATCGAAGGTGGTTTCTACGGACCGTTTGACTATGGAACAGACATAAATGTTACAGCTGCTACTATTGCCGGTGATTATGTCTTTGTAAACTGGACAGACCATGCAACCGGTGCAATCGTATCGACAACAGAGAATTTCACGTATACCGTTACAAAAAACGTGGACTTAATTGCCAACTTTATGCCGGTAGACCGCTATTTTGTAAACTTAGTCGTAAATCCTGAAAGTGGAGGAACAGTAACGGGTAGCGGATACTATACACTAGATAGTAATGTAATCATTGTGGCAACACCTTCTATTGGTTACGATTTTGTAAACTGGACAAAAGACAACGACACAATTACAACAAATTTGTCGTATAGTTTTAATGCAGTAGAAAATGTGGTTTTTGTTGCCAACTTCACACTTCAAAAATGTACAGTATCCGTAAGCGCAAATCCAGCGGATGGCGGTAGCGTTACCGGTGGCGGTACATATAATTATGGAGACAGTGTAACCCTAACGGCAACCCAAAACGAAGGTTATACGTTTATAAACTGGACCTTGCTCGGTGCGGAAGTTTCAACAGATCCAAGCTATACATTTACGGCCATTGGAAATATTGTATTAGTTGCCAATTTTGATACTACAACTTATCCGGTGACATTCAGCGTAGTCGGCGGCAATGGTACTATCACGGCAACAGTCGGTAACTCTTCTATCACATCGGGCGATTTGGTCAATCAAGGCTCGCGCGTTGTGTTTACGGCGTTCCCGCAATCGGGATACATCATAAAAGAATGGACATTCAACGATACGCTTGTAGACGGTAACACGACAAATACATTCACGATTGACAGTCTTTCAGCACCGGCAGTAGTAACAGTAAGGTTTGCCGGCGATGATACAGACATAGACATTGGAGTTGGCCCCGGAATATCGGTTGATCCCGATCCAAACGGCAATGATAGTCTTAGTTTTATTGCGTTTGCTTCATGTGGTGAGGATTCGGTTTTAGTTATCGTTACGCCTACAGATTCGAGTGTAAGGGTATTTATCAATGGTGTAGAAGGAAATTCTCAAATGGTTAATTTGCCCAACTACGGCAACAATATCGTTACCATTAAGGTAATAGCAGAAAGTGGCAGTGAAAAAGACTACGTGCTCAAATTAAATAAACTTGTTCCATTTTGGAATATGGTCGTGATGCGTTGGAACAACACATTGTCAATCATCAATAATCCGGACAACTTCCCTGCTCTCAACTCTCATTATTTCAGGGCAGACTCATACCGCTGGTTTGGCAACGGACAACAGTTTTCAACCGATCAATGGTATTCTGCAGGTCCGGAAAGCAACAATCTGCTGAACGACACTTGGGAATACGTGGCACAAGGCATAACAGAAGACGGAAATTTATTACGCACTTGCCCTCAGTATATCACCTTGGTTGCTATGAAGGTAAGCGCCAAACCCAACCCGGTAGCTATCGGACAAACTCTTTACATCGAAGCTGATATAGATGAAAGTCTATTGAAGGATGCCGTAATTGAGGTATTCGACCTTAGCGGAAAGCGGGTAGACTACATGAAAGCACAAGGGCGACTCACTTCGGTAAATATCCACTACTCCACAGGACTTTATGTCTTTGTGTTGAAAAGTCCGAACGGATTCACCAAAGAATTAAAAGTAGTAGTACAATAATAATCGTAAGGGCAACCCTTGCGGTTGCCCAAAAGTTAACAATCAAAAATCAAAATACTATGAAACGATCATTCATAAAGATTACAGTAATTGCGATACTCTCTCTGTTAGTATCAAAAGGGTTTTCTGCCGAACCATGCAGCAAACACGAATTTTCGGTGTATGGCGGTGGCGGTTTATCAACCCTAAACTATAACGTAACTTTCGGTAAAGAAAAATCGGATTTAGGCGGACATTTTGGATTAGGTTATCACTATTTCTTTTCTCCGAATTGGGCACTTGGAACAGGTGTAGAACTTGGATTTTACAGGTCTAAATTTGATATGGACAATTTAAGTTTCCACTTCATGACAATTGATATGCAGGGAGCCGAGTTTGAATTTCGAAGTATCGTAAATAATTTCGAAGAAAAACAACGCGCTATGCTGTTGCAAATTCCACTGATGGTGCAATTCCAAACCGACAAACCCAACAAAAAGCATCAATTTTATGCGGCTGTCGGCGGAAAGATAGGTATTCCGATAAGAGGAAGGTATAGCAACACCTTGCCTTTCGATAATGCCGGTTATTATGCCTATGAAAATGCTCTTTACAATACGCAAACCTTTATGGGTTTTGGGCACTTTCCAAGCCGAAAATCAGAACGCAATTTAGATTTTAAAACAGCATTTTTTCTTTCGGCTGAAACAGGCATAAAATGGAGATTGAACGATAGACATTCGCTCTATACAGGCATCTATTTGGATTATGGTTTAAATAACATTGTAAAGACGAATGGCAATTCATCTTTACCCACCTTCATTGAATACAACAAGACTACCCCAACGGCATTTACGGTGAACAGCATCCTTCATTCGCAATATACGCAAACGGGTAGCAGCACAGCACAAGCATTTACAGACAACATAAAACCGATAGCGGTAGGAATTAAGATAAGACTGACGTTTGGTAAAGGTTGCGAGCGAAAAAATGCACGAGTAACTTCACAACAAGTAAATCCGTCCCAAACCAGTCGAAGCGAGTCCGATGAAATACAGAAACCTCTCGAAGCGCCCAAAGAAGTAGGGAAAGCAAATGAAGATGCAGCACGTAAAGCCGAACAAGAAAGGATGGATGCAGTGATAAAATTGCTTGAAGAATCTGTAGATCATTATGCCTTAAATCAGACAGAACCGGGCGACTATCAAAGGCAAAGATTGGATGAAAAAATTGCATTGTTGAAACAATACCCGAACTTGAAGTTCTACATTCAAGGGCACACTTGTGATCTTGGTACAAAAGAGGAAAACGAACGCGTTGGATTTGGTCGCGACGTAGGAGCCCGTGCTTACATCATTTCTAAAGGTATTGATCCAAGCCGTATTTTAGGCGTTGAGTGCAAACGCGACACCCAACCGGTAGTGCCTAACATCAACGAAGAAAACAGAAAATTGAATCGTCGAGTGCTGTTACTGGTTCAATGATTTAAAAAAATATTCAAAAAATTTGGTAATTTCAAAAAAAAATTGTAACTTTGCAGTCCTTTTTTGAGAAAAAGACCAATGCCGATGTAGCTCAGTTGGCCAGAGCAGCTGATTTGTAATCAGCTGGTCGGGGGTTCGAATCCCTCCATCGGCTCTTAAATGTGCTCAAAAAAGAGTAAGTTCTTAAACAAAGTTTTCACTACGAAATAGTTGAAAATTACGAATTACGAATTACGAATTACGAGTTATATAATCTTCGTAAAATCGAACATAATAATTCGTAATTAATCAATTCGTAATTCGTAATTAAATTGTTGGGGAAATACCAGAGTGGCCAAATGGGACTGACTGTAACTCAGTTGACGTACGTCTTCGGTGGTTCGAATCCATCTTTCCCCACAATGCCCTAAGCGGAAGTAGCTCATTTGGTAGAGCGTTGGCCTTCCAAGCCGAAGGTGGCGGGTTCGAGCCCCGTCTTCCGCTCACCGCTGCTGTAGCTCAGGGGTAGAGCACTTCCTTGGTAAGGAAGAGGTCGCGAGTTCAATTCTCGCCAGCAGCTCTACCACAAGACGAACTTCGTGCTCGTTGTACCTGACAGAAGGGTAACCGTGAGCAGATTGGGTAACCACGAGGGTTACCCCAACGAGAGAAAAAAAGTAAGGGCGACCCTCGCGGTCGTCCCAACCAATAATAAAAACCTAAAAAACATAAAAAAATGGCAAAAGAAACCTTCAAACGTGATAAACCACACGTAAACATTGGAACCATTGGTCACGTTGACCACGGTAAAACTACATTGACCGCTGCTATCACTCAAGTATTGGCGGAAAAAGGATGGTCAGAGAAAAAATCTTTTGACGCTATCGACAACGCTCCTGAAGAAAAAGAGCGTGGTATTACAATTAACACCTCGCACATTGAGTATCAAACTGCCGGACGTCACTACGCACACGTTGATTGCCCCGGACACGCTGACTACATTAAAAACATGATTACAGGTGCCGCTCAGATGGACGGTGCTATCCTTGTTGTTGCTGCAACTGACGGTCCGATGCCTCAAACTCGCGAGCACATCCTTTTGGCAAGCCAAGTAGGCGTTCCGCGTATGGTGGTTTTCATGAATAAAGTTGACTTGGTTGACGACCCTGAGTTGTTAGACCTTGTTGAAATGGAAATCCGCGACGCTTTGTCTGCAAGAGGTTTCGACGGTGAAAACACACCTGTTATCCGCGGTTCTGCGTTGGGTGGATTGAACCTCGAACCACAATGGTGCGAAAAAGTTGTTGAATTGATGGATGCAGTTGATGCTTGGATTGAACTTCCTGTTCGTGCAGTTGATAAAGATTTCTTGATGCCTATCGAAGACGTGTTCTCAATTACAGGTCGTGGTACAGTTGCTACAGGTCGTATCGAAACAGGTGTTATCAACTCCGGAGATCCGGTAGATATCATCGGTATGGGTGCTGAAAAACTCAAATCAACTGTTACAGGTGTTGAGATGTTCCGCAAAATCCTTGATCGCGGTGAAGCAGGCGACAATGCAGGCTTGTTGTTGCGTGGTATTGATAAAGATGAAATCCGTCGTGGTATGGTTATCGCAAAACCGGGTTCCGTTAAACCGCACAAACATTTCAAAGCTGAGGTGTATATCTTGAAAAAAGAAGAAGGTGGACGTCACACACCATTCCACAACAAATATCGTCCGCAGTTCTATTTCCGCACAACCGACGTAACCGGAGAAATCACGTTGCCGGCAGGTGTAGAAATGGTTATGCCCGGAGATCACTTGACAATTGAAGTTAACTTGATTGCTGAAATCGCGATGAACATGAACCTCCGTTTCGCTATCCGTGAAGGTGGTCGTACGGTAGGTGCAGGTCAGGTAACTGAGATTCTCGACTAATCCGTTATGAGGGCAACCTTTGCGGTTGCCCCAACGTATACCGTAAGGGCGACTCTCGCGGTCGCCCTTGATATAGGGACATAGTTCAGTGGTAGAATGGCGGTCTCCAAAACCGTAGACGGGGGTTCGAGTCCCTCTGTCCCTGCAAAAAAATGAAATGCTAAGCATTTCATTTTTTTTTCGTATCTTTGTGCTTTGTATTTACGTAGATATGAGATTTAACCTAATTATTTTGATTGCTCTGCTACTTGCCACTCCGGCCAAGTCACATACAGAGAAACCGTTTTTAGCTTTTGGAGATGGCGAAAAGCTTGAGTTTGTTGTGAGTTATCGTGCCAAGCTATGGCCTAATACCGAAGTTGGAGATGTAGTTCTCACGACTTCAAAACAGCAAAATCAATTCACAGTTGTAGGACACGGACGAAGTCGCCCGTTCTTTCGTTGGTTTTTCGATTTAAACGACATCTATACGAGCGTTATGGATGCATCTACATTGAGACCCATAACCGCGTCAGCCCGCATTCGCGAAGGGAAATACCATTTCAACAGCGATATGGAGTTTGATTGGTCTGAAATGGTTGTGCGCACAACTTACCGCAATCTGAAACGTACCGAAAATAAGCACAAAACAATGCCCATCACAGAGCATAGTGTAGATGGACTTTCGCTTTTTTACCGCTTACGCAATACCGATACAGCCACGCTCAGAAAGGGAGTGTCGGTTCCTTTGGAATTAGTTCTTGAAGATACGATAAGACGTATCAGTTACAAATTCCTCGGACGAGAGGTTCTGAATGTATCCGGATTGGGACGTTTCCGCACGCTTAAATTCTCTTGCACACTTGCAACTTCACAGGGCGAAAGTTTTGAGGACGGAAGCGAATTTTTTATTTGGATATCGGATGATCGCAATCGCATCCCTTTGCTTGTTGAATCGCCCATAAGAGTCGGTAGTGTACGTGCCAAATTAAAGCGATACAGTGGTCTACGACACCCTGTCGATAGTAAAATCAAGTGAGGGATATGCGTATTTTGAATATAATAGTTTTGTAACGATACGAAAAAATACGTAAATTACGCAATAAAAATTTTGAAATAATAGTTTGTTAATAAATATCTTTCGAATAGTTTTGCAGTTTCCGGGGAAATGTATATCTTTGCGTGTATTTAAGAGATGCGTCGCAATCCCTTCGGGCTCGCGACGCATCGGCGACCGAGTGCGGGCGGATTTTTATGCTCAGAAAAAAAATTTGCAGGTTAAAATATTTTGCGTATCTTTGTTGCGAATAGAGGTTAGAAAATGGAACTGACCAGCCGGAGGCGTAGAGATTTGGGCCTCAAAATCGGCTGCAATATAACTTGCAGTTTGGCGCAACGGCGTTCGTGCTCCGCCGAAACAAATATGGAAATAAAAAGCATCACACCGAAAATTTCAGGTTCGCCGCTCCGACACCCCCACCCAACCACCCAAAACCGCGTTGATAGAAACAGGAAAAATTTGATAGAATTGAATTTTTAAATTTTGATTCTATTTTAAAATGTTTATTGTGCTTTTGCGGCTGATTTACAAACAAGTAAAAAAAACATGAAGAAATTTAAAACAACTTTAATAATAATTGCCACATTCCTATGCGTAATAAACGTACTTGCGCAAAGCGGACAAACAGGGAAACTTATATGGACTATAGAAGATAACAAACTCACCATTAGCGGTAATGGAGCTATGCCAGATTATGGACTGTCTGATTCGCCATGGCTTAATTACCGAAAATCTATTCATACTGTTGGCATCAAAACTAATGTTACAAGCATTAGAAATTTTGCTTTTTCCATTGTTGGTGGATAACATCTATTACTATTCCTAACGGAGTAACAAGCATTGGCTTTTGGGCTTTTGCGTATTGTAAATCTCTGAGCGTAATTAACAATCTTAACCTTGAACCAATTGTTATACCTATATCTAATAATGTATTTATTGCTACGAATCAAAATACGTGCACCTTAAAGGTACCCATGAATTCTGTTTTAGCTCACAAACATGCTGATATGTGGAAAAGAGTTTAACATCATTGGCATTGAAGAAGCATCAAAGCCGAGGCTATTAAAATCTATCCCAATCCAACAAGTAGAGAGTAAAAAATTGAATGCGGAATGGATATTAGACATTTCGCATATTCCGACAGGGATATATATGATACAAATTTCACCGAAAATGGTATATTCACCGTAAAGATGGTGAAACACTAATTATTAACCTAAAAAACAAATATCATGAAAACAAATCTACTCATTTTATGTGCAACAATAATAGGACTATCTGTTCAAGCACAAAATTTTAACAAAGAAATAAATCTTAATACAGTTTTCTCTAAAACTACAACTATTAATCCTTTTATGCAAAACGAGGTAATTGCCGGTATAGCAGTATCCGGTAACATTACATTCAATTCTAATACAAGTTTTGTAAGAATTATAGTAAGCGATGAAAATGGCAATGTTTACATGCTCTATGAAACTTATCCCATGCTTACTACAGAAACACGTTTTAGTTTTGAATATGAATGTGAAGAAACATGTTTTTTGAATGGTTTTGAACCTGTAGAATTACAAATTCAGGTAAGAGATGCAAGTGTAGGCATTGGTAAAATTTCATTGAGTAATGAAACAAATAATGGAGCAAATGAACTAAGTCGGGCAAGCAGATTAGACAAAAACCGCTCAAAACTTGCAGCTGTTCAAGAATATATAGAGAGAAAGGGCTTAATATGGACAGCCGCTGAAACCGAATTTTCAAAAATGCCTTTTTCCTCTAAAGCAAAACAGTTGGGTATGAATTATTCTTCTTTTGGTTTTGAATATTATGCCGGAGGTATTTATTCAGTATTTTCACCATTAGACATGGCTTTAGCAGGAGGGTGGTCCCGAAGTCATGGTTTTGTTGATAATTTTGATTGGAGAAGCAGGCATGGTGCAAATAATCCAGCTTCTCCATATTACGATGGAGATCCGGCTGGTTCGGGATGGATGACACCAGTGGTTTGCCAAGGTGAAGGATGTTGGTTTGAAAATCATTTTCATTGCAATATCCCACAGAGCCTATGCAATACTTGGGGCGGTATCTATAGAACAGCGCCTACGTGTTGGATTTTTGGTCCTGTAGCTCAAGTTGAAGCATTGGTCAATCTATATTACAATCAACATATTGATGTAAAATTATCAGAGCAATATGTGGTGTGTAAAGACACTATTATACGCGGGGGAAATCCAACTAGAACATTGGATTATTTTAAAAATGAAGGGATTCCGGATGATGATTGTTTGACTTATTCAGCTTCTTTGGACAATTGTGAAGACGAGTGTATTAATCCGACGGAAAGAATATGGATAAATAATCATTCTCAAATTGGTTCTTCAAATATTGGTGGGTATGATGGTTTAAAAAAAATGTTAATTCAAAAAGGTCCACTTACTGTTGGCAATACTCCTTATCCATGGGGACAGGATAGTCATGCAATGCTTTTAGTGGGTTGGGGCACAATTGATGAAGATACATATATATACATATCTGGGATTCCTAATCCTCCTTTTTCGAGTTACTACTATGGATATAACTATTGGATATATAAAGATTCCAGAGGGCCAAATACAGCGATGGGAGGTTATGTGTATATAATGAACAATGGAGTTCCGGGCACAACATGGAGTGTTGATATGCCCATTACCAGTTTAAACAGAACCAGTGCGGATGTCAGATGTGTAGATGAAGATGGGGATGGGTATTATTTTTGGGGTCTTGGTCCCAAACCGGCAACTTGCCCATGTTGGGCACCTGATGAACCGGATGGCGACGACTCCAATCCATCTCTTGGACCCATAAACGAATTTGGGCAATGTGCTATTATTGATACATACACTGCGAGTTTTGAAACAGGATGGGATAATTGGATACAAGTTAATACTGATGATGGTGATTGGTGGAGGAGTAAAAGCCCGGTTATTCCCAATGAAGGACCTCAAATTCCCGGGGCTCAAGATGGAGATTACTTTATTTATGTAAATTCAACGCTACCGGCGCACTATCCTCTTAAAAACTTTATTATTGAAAGCCCACCTATTAATTTAACAGAAAAGAGTTGCTATGCAGAAATAGATTTTTATTATCACATGCACACACACTTTTGGTTCAATAGTCAAGGAGAACCTAATCCTGATTTGACAAAATTAGAACTTCAAATTAGCTATGATAATGGACAAACTTGGGTGCAAAATTATTGGTTTAAGGAGCATAATCAAGGAGCCGGCTGGAAACATGCAACTGTTAATTTTCCCTCTACCGTTAATAAAGTTAGATTTGTTGGAAGGACAGGACATGCTTATATGTCAGATATTGCCTTGGATAATATCACCATTAGGCCAGCTCCAAAGGCTCAGGATTTAGTGATCAATATCCATACTACATGGAGCACAGATAAATCAATTCTTGGAGATGTCGTCATTGCAAATAATTCAATTTTAACAATAAAAAATTGTACAATTTCTTTATCTGACCACTGCAAAATCACCATTCACCCCGGCAGCAAACTCATCATAGATGGCAGCACGCTTACAAACGCCTGCGAAGATCAAATGTGGTACGGCATCTTCATATCCGGCAACAGTCAACTGCCACAAACACCACAACATCAAGGCGTATTAGAGCTTAAAAACCGCGCAATTATTGAAAACGCCAGAAATGCCATAGCTACGTATAGATTAACTCCTAATGATTTGATTGACTTTGCTACCACCGGAGGAATTATCCGAGCAGATAATGCCATCTTCAGAAATAATAGGAGGTCAGTAGAGTTTTTAGCATATTCGCACATAGGAAGCAGCTCAATTCCCCAAAATATCAGTTACTTCAACAATTGCACTTTCATTGTTGACGATAAAAATTTGTTTGAAAGTAACAACACCTCATTTGGAACGCATATTACCATGTGGGGAGTTTCCGGCGTGCAAATAAGAGGCTGCACATTTGAAAATAGTATCACTAATATGACAGACCGCCGGCATGCCATATATACCGAAGATGCCGGGTATATCGTAGATCAATATTGCAGTGTTTATGATCACAGCCAATTATGTCTCACATGTAAAGATGAACCTAAACCTTCTATTTTCAAAGGCTTTAACAGGGCTATTAAGTCATTAAATTCAAGAACACAATATGCTATCAAAATAGATAACAGTAGATTTGAAAACAATGCTGTTGGAATATCTCTATCAGGGAAAAATAGTTTTCAAATATCCCGTTTATATATGCCGCTTAACACAACTCTCTATATTGCTCCTATGGGTCTTCATTTGAATAAGTGCACCAAGTATAAAATTGAAGGCAATGAAATCTACTCAAACGGCAACGGTTATGCCACTGGCATTTTAGTTGAGAATGTTGGGTCAAGTGAAAACCGGATTTACAGGAACCAAATTTATAAAGTCTATTATGGAATAAGAGCGACCGCAGGTGGTGCTAAAAAAACCAATCAACCTCCCCAAAATGATTTATTAGCTCCCTTTACAGGCTTACAATTCATTTGTAATGATTTTAACAATAATTATTCTGATATTTCCGTGCCTTTTACCCGTGCAGTACATGGTTCCAGAAGTTCCGGTGCCGACAACCTGTTTAGCGAATCGGGAAGCCGTCACTTTACCACAGAAATAAATTGGCCTGTAAGGTATTACTATGATCTTTCAGTTTCAAGAAAAGAACCTGTACACATATCAAGTAATATTAAACTACATCATGCAACGAAAAATTTATGTCATAGCAGTTTCTGTACACCAATAATTTATGGAGGAGATCCTCCGGCAGAATCAAGCTTGGCAGAATATCGCAAGTTAAACAAGCAATATTCCGAGATGTTAGATTATTTTTATGCAAAAGGTTATGATGAAATTCTAAACGACTATTACAACAAAATCATTAGGGATGAAAAATTATTAGAGGAGGTATTAGCTTACCTTGAAGATATATCGACTATTACGGAGCAGATGGCAGAACTGAGTAATGAAGTTTTACTTTATTTAAAAACCGATAGCATCATAGAACTTGCGCAAATAAGGGATTGGTATGATGAGATGCCTTCTTTAAGCGCAAAATATTCACTTGCAGAAATCTACAATCAACTCGGAAGCTTTAAGGAAGGACTTGAAACCTTAGAGTCAATTCCTGCAATGTTCAATTTGGATGCAGACGAACTCATAGAGCATAAAAATTATGTTGCTTTATTCATCTTTAAAAATAACATTAGGGAAAGTGGCAGAGTCATTGCAGAATTAACCAAAACAGAAATTAACAGTTTGATATACCTTGCCGAAGCCTCTCATGGTTTGTCATCCATAATGGCGCAAAATATTTTATGCTTTTTCTATGAAATCTGTTTTGAAAAAGAAATTTGTGTTAAGCCTTCTATGACGAATAGTCAAAATGAGACCAAAGATGAGCCTGCAGATGAAACTGCAAACTATGCCTACAGTGAGGAAGGAGAGGACGGCATGATCGGCCAGGGTGGTTTACATGAAAGCATTACTCTTTACCCCAATCCGGGAAAAGATCACATCATCGTAATTTCAGAAGTTGAGAATTGTCGTTTCGAACTGATAAATGTAATGGGAGTGACCGTAGAATCCGTATTATTAAAACAAGGGAACAATACAATTAACACATCGGCATTAAGCAAAGGCATTTATATTTATAAAGTAATGATAAACAATGAAATGATTACGGGGAAATGGGTGAAAATACAATAATATTAAGATGAATCGCGGTCGTCTTCTTATGTTGTCAATATCGTGCTCCAACGCACAATCCACTCAGAAGCACCACATTAACAACCGCACAATCAAAAAAATGCTGATGCAATTATTTGTCTTCGGGCTGGCGCGATTCCTGAAAAGCCGCAGGGATTTGACCAAAAAAGTACCATTGTCGGAAAGGTTCGTGGGAAGGCAGACACTGTCAACAACGGCGACCGGCTTTGCGCGGTTGTGGTGAGGTGGCGAAGTCACAACACCGCAATGGCGCAAAACCGGAGATGTACGCAGTCCCGCAGGGCGGAGTACAGCACCGGTGGAGCCGATCGCCGATGTGTCGCGAGCCCGAAGGGATTGCGACGCATCAAGCAGTTTGGCACAATGGCTGGTGCGCAAAACTATATAAAATATTTATAAACAGTTAATTATGAAATTAGTTGCAAGTGTCGGTAGCCCGTCACTGCGCCAAGTTGCCAGCGACACTGCAAATGTGCGCCGCTACGCGAACTGCGCACATCAACCGTTTGACGCAATATCGGGTGGTGGGGGCAAGCGGGCAATAGCACAGCGAAACAACAATTTATAACAAGTAAACAAATGGAATTAGAAACGAAACGTTTGATTTTAAGGACTTGGCAAGAAGGTGATGCCGAATCTCTATACAAGTATGCCCAAAATCCAAGTATTGGACCCATTGCGGGCTGGCAGCCGCATACGAGCGTAGAAAACAGTTGTGAAATAATAAAAAATGTACTTTCGGCAGATGAAACTTATGCCATTGTGCTGAAACAGACAGGTGAAGCCGTTGGAGGTATCGGATTTATAATGTCAAAAACCGAAACTAATAGCGCCAAAATGGTAGAGGGAGAATGTGAAATCGGTTTTTGGATTGGCGAACCGTTTTGGGGACAGGGTCTAATTCCCGAAGCTGTATGCGAATTACTTCGGCACGCTTTTGAGGATTTACGACTTACTGCGGTTTGGTACGGTTATTATGAGGGTAATGAAAAATCAAAGCGTGTACAAGAAAAATGTGGGTTTATTTACCACCATACAGAATATAACAAACCTGTCCCATTGATGAATGATTTTCGGACTGCACATTTTGCCAAAATGTTGTATGAAAACTGGAAAAATGCCTGCCTCTGACAAAGTGGTTTGGCACAAGCGGGCGAGTGCGGTGGACAGTAAAGTAGAAAATTGAACATTAAACAACATATTAACCGTCCGACAAGGACATGCAGTCGATGATAAAGGAATTGGTCAAAAATGATATATGGCAGGCTCTCGACCTTGTAAACAGGGTTTTTTCGGAATTTGTGGCTATTGAATATTCGGAACAGGGAAATAAAACCTTTAAGGATTACCTTAAAGTAAAATATGAAGAAGTCGTAAACGATATGCAAACTGGGCATAAGAAGATTTGGGGATTCTTCCAAGATAACGAAATCGTAGGAGTTATCGCGACAAGAGATACATCTCATATTGCACTTATGTTTGTAGATAGTCAGCATCACAGAAAAGGCATAACAAAGCAGCTTTATAATGCCGTCCTCTCTGATGTAAAGAAAAATACAGAAGTGATTCAGATTACGGTCAATTCCTCGCCTTATGCTGTTACGGTCTATGAGCATTTAGGATTCGTCAAAACAGATGAGCAACAAGAAAAAGACGGGATTATTTATGTGCCAATGGCACACACGATAAATGAAAAAAAGGAGTTATGATGCAGAAAAAGGCTTTAGTAGTTATAGACATTCAAAATGACATTACCAAGAATTACAAGGAAATCATTGACAATGTTAATCAGTCTATAGATTGGGCAGTAAAAAATGACATTCATGTTGTTTACATAAGGCATGAAAATTTATCAGCCGGCACGAGGACTTTTAAACCCCATACACATGGGGCTGAATTAGTTTCGGATTTGAAAATAGTATCAAAAAATGTTTTCACAAAATACAAAGGAAACGCATTGACCAGTGAGGAGTTCGCAGACTTTGTAAATAAAAACAAAATACGTGAATTCTATATCACAGGAGCAGATGCTATCGCTTGCGTAAAATCAACCGTTTTTAATTTATGTAAGGCAACTTACAAAGTTAATGTCTTATCAGATTGTATTACGAGTTATGATAAAAGGAAAATTGACGAAATGCTGAGTTATTATAAAAAAAACGGCAGTAAACTCATTAGTTTGAATGACCTGTAATGCTATGCAAAAAATTGTTAGATTTGATTAAGAAAATATAAACGCCCTTTATTCCACTTGGGTGAATAGTGGAATGCACACGCTACGCTGGCCTTGCATATACGTTTTACCAATTCGCTTAAAAGGAGTCGAAAAAAAATATTTACTTAAGTTTTTTGTATAATTGAAAAAAAAACGTAACTTTGCAAAGTCAAAAATAGAAAGACGATGAAAACAACCTTAACACATTCACCCTTAAATGAAATGCAGCCTGTGCTTTTCGACTGAATTTTGAAAACGTTTGAGAATGACGGAATTATGTTATGCTGTAGCATCGAGATACTCGAAGAAGGCGAATAGCAGAACACATAACTTGCGGTTTGGCGCAAGTCTCAAGAGAGCGGTCGACACCAACAATGGCAGGATGAAACTAAAAAATAAAAAACTTTGAAGATATCAAAAGAAATGGTACTGATGTTGGAAAATGCAAGTCCGTAAATCTTTTCAGAAATTCTAGTTATAATGAAAATATTTAACACAAAAAAAAGAACAAATGAAAACATTAAGTAAAAATTTTAAAAGAATTTCCCGACAATTTGGGAAGAAATCAGTTTTGTTTTCAGTAAGTTTATTCCTTGTCGGAATATCTACTTTAAACGCGCAAGAGATGACTGAAAAAGAAAAAAACGGTTATATAGGCGGTGTTCTGTTAGCCGAAAAATTTAATGAAGATATGATAAAGAGCGGAGTGAAATTTAATTTTGAAGACCTGAAGGAAGGAGGAGGATTTTTTGAAGCCTTAAGTGAAGGATTCAGAGATGCTATGAATGGTCAACTTAAACTTTCAAAAGCCGGTTACGGCGTGGGGTCAATATTAGTTCCCGAACTCAAAAAAAATGGCGGAGAATTTATTTTTGAATATTTGAAAGGAGGGGAATTTTTTGAAGCCTTAAGAACCGGATTTAGAGATGCTATCAATGACGAAATCAAATTTTCTAAGGAAGAGATTATGAGTAGTATCGAAAGTTTTCAACAAAAAATGGCCCCACAACAACAAAAAGAAAAGGAAATGGAAAGTGAACAAAAAAATGAAAGTCAGTACTCCATAGATTATCAACGTACGATTGCTCGACATCACGCTTCTCTTTCGTGGTATTATCTTTTCACCAAAGAATACGTTCAATCCGAACAATCCGCTCGTAAGGCTTTGGAATTAGACAATACTTATTTATTGCCTAAAACTAATTTGGCTCATGCTTTACTCTTTCAAAATCGTTTTACTGAGGCAGAACACATTTACAAAGAATTATCGCAAACTATTTATCAAGACAATGAAACCTATAACAAAGTGCTTCTCAATGATTTTGTCGAATTAAAAAAAGCAGGTGTAATTCCCGAAAACAGCAATGAGGATATGGAAAAAATCAGACAAATACTGCAAGATCAAAAATAAAGAGATGGGCGGTATCTAACAAGCGGTTTGCAGGCAAACAACTGCGCTGTAACCAATAAAGTAGAAAGTAAAACATTAAAAAGGGAAATATATAAAGAATGGAACGAATAAAAATATATCAAGTAGATGCGTTTACCGACAACATATTTTCGGGAAATCCTGCAGCAGTTTGTATTTTGGATACGTGGATAAGCGATGAATTAATGCAGTCTATTGCGAATGAGAATAATTTAGCAGAAACAGCATTTGTCGTACCCGATGGACAAAATTTTGAGATTAGATGGTTCACACCAACTGTAGAAGTTGATTTGTGCGGTCATGCGACACTTGCCTCTGCATTTGTATTATTCAATATACACAATTATCCCAGCTCTCTTATTAAATTTCATTCCCCAAGAAGCGGATTGTTAACCGTTGAAAAGAATGGCGATATGCTCTTTCTGGATTTTCCGACAGATAAATTAGAGTCTGTAACGGAAGAAGAAATTTTTAGAATAGAAAGATGTATCGGAATAAAGCCATTAGAGGTATACAGGGGGAAAACCGACTATATTGCTATCATTGACAATGAGTATTCGTTACAAAATTTGCAACCTGACTTAGTCGAAATATCCAAGTTAAAAGCAAGAGGATTGATTGTTACAGCACAAGGGAATAATGTAGATTTTGTATCCCGTTTCTTTGCTCCTCAATCAGGAATAAATGAAGACCCTGTAACAGGTTCTGCACATACTTCATTGTTGCCTCTATGGTCAAAAAAATTAGGAAAAAACAAATTGAATGCCGCTCAATTGTCAACAAGAGGCGGACAACTTATGTGCGAATACAAAAATGATCGATGCCTGATTGGCGGAAAAGCCCGACTATATTTAACCGGAGAACTAACTTTGGATTGATATGAAAATACTTGCAATAGAACGTGAAATAGAAGGAATCGAAAATATAGTGGAATAAGAAACCGGCAGAAATAGTAGTATACTCTGAAAACTAAATACGCAAATTAAAATAATCATTTATCTAATCATCATCATTAAATATTTTAAAAACATGAAAGTAAGAAGAATTGTATTCGCAGGTTTATTCCTAATCGCAGGTTTAACCGTTGCATCGGCGCAAGTAAACTTATCATTCAATCTCGAAAAGGGAAAGAAGTATGAGTATCGAATGGACGTAGTAATGAATAGCCAACAGAGCGTTGGGGATCAGACGAGCCATAGGGAAACGGAAATTAGTTTCCAATACCTGATAGAAATCAAAGACAACACGCCTGAGGAAATCACGGCACAGTTTTCTTTCACGGAAATAATATACATCGTATCAAGTCCCAATATGAAAATGGGATATAATACGAAAAATCCGATCGAAAATCCAACGGATGTGGACAAAATGTTTGGAAAAATGCTCAACAATTTGATTAACCAACCGTTTTTGGTAGTTATTGCTCCCGACGGTTCGATAAAATCGGTTACAGGATTGGATGCAATTTACGAAAACGCGGTCAATGCTATATCCGACGACGACCCAATAGCAGCACAGTTGGGCGTCCAGATGAGATCGCAATTCGGCGACACCCCTATCAAAAATTCGCTCGAAATGTTGTTGAATTTTTACCCTGCAAAAGTAGTAGAGGTGGGCGACAGTTGGAATATTGAAAGAAAGACATCTGTAAACAATATGACTACTACCACTAAATCGAAATTCACCTTAAAAGAGCTCAGTGAAAAGATGGCTACCATTGCCGCGGTGTTTGATATGGAGACGAAGGCAAATCCGGACGCTGGGATGGAAAGAAAAATTGTCGTAAGCTCAATCGCAACAATAGTTGTTGACGTCAATACCGGGTTACCTATTACGGGCGATTATACGACGAATATTAAAGGTTCTGGCAAGGTGCAGGGAATGGATATGCAAGTGGATGGTACAGAAAAAATGAAAACAACGGGAACCGTACTACGAAAAAAATAGAATTTATGAACAACGTATTGAACGCAACAAAACCATACAGCGAAGTAAAGGCAAAGTTAGGAAAAGCAAGTAGTGCTTGGGAAAAACTAACAGGATATATCCGTTTTTATTACGAAATGGATGAAGAATGGAATGAAGGCAATCCAACCCATAAACACCACAGCAACTTACGGTTTCGTCGTGGCGGAAAAACATTAATTACACTTTGTGTTCGTGATGGCTTTTTCATTGCTGCAATTGTACTGGGCAAGGAAGAGCGAGATAAGTTTGAAGAACAGCGAAAACAATTCGGCACAGTAGCGTGCAAGGAATACGATAGCGCAGAAATTTTTCATGATGGCAAATGGCTTGGATTCGAAGTTCATGATGAATCGTTAATTGACGACATTATTCGTTTTTTACAAATTAAACGTAAGCCAAATCGCAAGACCATGCCTAAAAACTTAGAAAACTGCGGTCGACTTGACATTGGTCTGTCGCACGCAGAAATCACAAAAATTATAATAGACTAAATAAAAATTATAAATTTGTTAATATGGTACGAGTAATTAAAAATGGGGTTGAAAAAGCGTTTCTCGCTTTTTCAAGAGTTGTGATTTTAGGTTTTGCGCTGTCTTTCATTTTAGCAGCGTGTAAATCTGATACAAAAAATTATAGCGAGTGGTATTTAATAAGAGAAGACGTTGATATCTTTGTTAAAGAACTGGGAACAGGGAAAGACACTGTAATCGTTGTTCACGGTGGATTTGGTATGAGCCATCACTATATGATCGCCGCAATAAAAGGGTTAGAGAAAACGTTTCACTTTGTTTTTTACGACCAAAGAGGCTCATTAATGTCGCCAACAAAAAAGGAAAATCTTACATTTCAAAAAAATGTTGACGATTTATATGCTTTGGTTAAAGAACTGAAACTTGAAAGGGTCAAACTTTTTTGTCATTCTATGGGGACTTTGGTTGGAATGGAGTTTGCGAAACAACATCCAGAATTAGTATCAAATTTAGTTCTTGTAGGCACTATCCCTCCTAAATCTGACAGCGTGCAAAGTATATTTTCCGAACGTTTTGAAGAGCAAGTAAACTTTCTTTCTGATAGACAGGAAGTTGAAGAATTGCTTAAACCTTTCAGAGACAGAGGAGCTGACGCACAATTTCCCTCTCTTTCTGACATTGAAAAAACAAATCTTTCGCATAAAGACATGACCGAATATTGGCGAATAATTTTTGCTTCTGTTAATATCTATGACATTAAAAAACACAACTTATTCATCAAATGCGGCAGAGCTTACTACAAAGGAGAAGCAGCTGTAATGGGTAATACAGTGAATTGGAATTACGATTACAGGAGTATGATGAACAACACAAAAACGACAGTCATTAACGGAGCATATGACTTTTTGGATTTTAATGGCGATAATTTAAAAACTCTTTTGGATGGATTTCCAAACATTCGATTAGTCATTATTCCCAATGCCGGACATAGTATTTGGATTGATAATCCAAAATTATTCAAACAAAATTTATTAACAGCTTTAAAATGACAAATGCCGGCAGATAACAAGCGGCTTAGCGCAATGACGGCAGATGATTGGAAGTGAAATAGTTTTTGATGTGATACATTATAACTATGAAGCGGAGCTGGCATTTTTTGATCAAAAAATTTAACGTTTTTTTTCTTGCAAAATTCAATAATTTTTCGTATCTTTGTGTACTTTTTTTAATGAAATTACAAGACTGATTATGAGTGAATTAGAAAACAAAAAAAACCAAGAAGGGCAAGAAAATTATACAGCAGATAACATTCAAGTGTTAGAAGGCTTGGAAGCCGTGCGATTACGTCCTGCGATGTACATTGGAGATATCAACGAACGGGGACTCCATCACTTGGTTTATGAAGTTGTAGACAACTCGATTGACGAGGCTTTAGCGGGTTATTGCACCAATATAGACGTAACGATTTTGGAAGATAATTCCATTTGTGTTTTAGACAACGGGCGCGGAATTCCTACGGGAATACATGAAAAAGAAGGACGTTCGGCGTTGGAGGTCGTTATGACCGTGCTGCATGCCGGAGGTAAATTCGATAAAGGAACGTATAAAGTTTCGGGCGGTTTGCACGGTGTGGGCGTGTCTTGCGTAAATGCACTTTCGTCGCATTTGAGAGCAGATGTGTTTAGAGAAGGTAAACATTTTGTGCAAGAATACAGCATCGGTATTCCACAATATGCTGTGAAAGTAGTCGGCGAATCCGACAAACATGGTACCATGGTAACCTTCAAACCTGATGCTACGATTTTTTCAACCACAACTTACAACTACGACAAACTCGCCGCACGTCTTAGAGAATTGGCGTTTTTGAATAAAGGCATCACGCTTACAATTACCGACAAACGCGATGTTTTGGACGATGGAAGTTTCCGTTCCGATGTTTTTTATTCAGAGAACGGATTGAAAGATTTTATTGATTATTTAGATGCAACTCGTGAAAAACTCATGCCTTCGCCTGTGCATATCGAAGGCGAGAAAAACGGCGTTCCGGTTGAATTGGCGTTGCAGTACAATACATCGTTCACCGAAAATGTGCATTCGTATGTCAATAATATCAACACACACGAAGGCGGTACACATTTAGCGGGCTTCCGCAGAGGATTAACACGAACCTTGAAAACTTATGCTGACAAATCGGGGCTTTTGGACAAAATCAAATTCGAAATTTCGGGCGATGATTTCCGTGAAGGGCTCACAGCTATCATTTCCGTGAAGGTTGCCGAGCCACAATTCGAAGGTCAAACCAAAACCAAACTCGGAAACAATGAAGTGATGGGCTGTGTAGACCAAGCCGTGAGCGAAATGTTGACCTACTATTTGGAAGAAAATCCGAAAGAAGCTAAACTTATCGTTAACAAAGTGATTTTGGCTGCCACTGCACGCCACGCTGCACGCAAAGCACGCGAACTCGTGCAACGCAAAACCGTTATGGGCGGAGCAGGATTGCCCGGAAAATTAGCCGATTGCTCGGAAAAAGACCCCGCAGTTTGCGAAGTCTATTTAGTGGAGGGTGATTCGGCAGGCGGAACAGCCAAACAAGGTCGCGACCGCAAAACACAAGCCATTATGCCACTTCGAGGAAAAATCCTCAACGTGGAAAAAGCAATGACGCACAAAGTTTTTGAAAACGAGGAAATCAAAAATATCTACACTGCATTGGGCGTTACCATCGGAACGGAAGAAGATAGTAAAGCCTTGAATTTAGAGAAATTGCGTTATCACAAAATCATCATCATGACCGATGCGGATGTGGACGGAAGTCATATTGCGACACTTATTCTGACGTTCTTTTTCCGCTATATGCGCGAACTCATTGAGCAAGGTTATGTATATATTGCTACTCCCCCGCTCTATCTCGTTAAGAGAGGCAAACAAGAACGCTATTGTTGGAATGAAGACGAACGTTTGGAAACCGTTGCCGAATTTGGCGCAGGTACCGACAAAGGTGTGCATATCCAACGCTACAAAGGTTTGGGAGAAATGAACGCCGAACAACTTTGGGGCACAACCATGAATCCTGAAACACGCACCTTGCGAAAAGTAACGATTGACAACGCTTCCGAAGCCGACCGCATTTTCTCGATGTTGATGGGCGACGAAGTTCCGCCGCGTCGCGAATTTATCGAACAAAATGCTCGCTACGCTAAGATTGACGCTTAACCCAAGAGTGGTTCTCTGGTGATTAATTTGGCTAACATTTCGTAAGGCTCAAAAAAACGTCCAAGGCATAAAGTCTCGGACGTTTTTTCGCAATAGTTCCCGTGCCTGCAAAGCGTTTTTAGTATTCTACAGAAATTAAGAGACTTGGTTTCAAATCCGGATTATCATCAATCCCATGTGTAAAAGGCATCCACATTAATTCGTCTATATAAGAAATCATGAGGTATGTTAAAATTCTATCCGTTTCAACATGCGTGAGTTGTGCTATCATTGATAGCCTGTCCTTTTGCTCTTGATGAAACGGTAAAACCTCTATACCAACAAAAATTTCTTGCCCTTCAACTGTAATCCTATATTGGCTTAAATCTATTTCTATTTCTCTCCCTCTACGCCTAATATGCTTAGGTTCTATCAATATAGATTGTCTCAACAAGGTATTCCCAGGTTGCCCTGATACACACACTTCATATAAAGTTAATCTGCATGGGTTCAATGGGTTCACATTATTCATTCTGATCCTTACACGTTGTAGTTCCTTTAAGCCTTCATTTGAAAACCGAACCAGCGAAACAAATTCTACTCCTTCAGTATTGAACTGAAGTCCGCAATATCTGTTTACAATGCAATTATAAGGCTTTCCTTGGAAAGGTGTCCATCGATTTTTCGGGCTTATTATGATTACTTCAGAAAGTTCGAATATCTTGGGCACGAGATAAATTATAGCGTCTTGAGATAGTTCTGAAGCCGGTAGTCTCAAACTTTCATATCCGAGACATCTAATTTCTATCGTATCGCTTGGCACAACCTGTATTTCAAAACAACCATGTTCGTTAGCCACAAAACCCTTTCCTGAAAGGGTTGAAACAATGGTAGGGTAAGGGATTGCAAGCTTTGTATGGGTATCCGCTACGCAAGCACGCAAACGTATTTG
>Ga0136643_10002729_pt1 | contig 23209 bp, 19 predicted proteins | sample TergutLab28metaG_FD_96883 | JGI IMG/M metagenome (GOLD analysis project Ga0136643, IMG submission 96883) | Labiotermes labralis P1 segment gut microbial communities from Petit-Saut dam, French Guiana - Lab288 P1 (version 3) (version 3) | ecosystem: Host-associated > Arthropoda: Insects >... | reverse complement strand
GAAATATACACAAGTATGATCTGATTTTTATTCCCCAAGAATTTTGGTGGACGTCAAGTAACCTGGAATGAGTGAGTCAGCATCGTATTATTGCAGCACTTACTCTTTTGTTTATGTTATGTCCGTCTGGTTCGGCCTGTGTTCATCCCCCGTTGTGAGTGCTGTGTCACTGTACTTGGTTGGAATTGTGGTGCTAACGTGGTCAAAGAGTAGATTGTGCTCATGTTTCAGCTGTTCCGTGATCAGGTTTCCTTTTCTGTGGTATTCTTGTATGTACAGTGACTCCCAACAGTTCATTAATTTATATCTCCAGAATGTTTGATTGCTAAAATCTTGTACCTGCTTCTACTTACGAAGGAGTACTTGCAACAAGGAAATAAAATATGGAAACTGATCATTACTTCTATTTTACATGTTTAATGTTCAGTTTTTGGCATTAATGTTACATCTGCAAACATTTTAAATAATAATGTAAACAGGGAGCTACAAGAAATATATCTGTAACAACGACAGTTTACATACAAGAGACGCATATGTACTGCTCTAGAATGTACTTGTATAATCAAATTCATATTGCCCTACATACATCTCCATGATGTAGATTAGTAGAAGTCGAAACGTATTGGAGATATGTTAATGCAAATAAAAACTATGTAAACCTTATCAGTGTATTTGGTTTGGTTCTAATCATTAATTATTTAATGCACGGAAAATGCAAAACATCAAGAAATTTGACAGTTTATGCCAAAAGTATGATTTGTACTATTTGAATATAAGAGTTAAAACTGGGAAGACAGGCTAACAGCAGGGACGAGTTACATAAAGTTGCTAGCAATGCTGCTTTTTAGCAAATACACACGTTTATTTATCTCAGTAATTAACCAACTTGATGCACAACATTTTTGTTTTAGAATAAGTTTTATTTCATGCCTCTGCATGTTTCGAACACATGTGCTCATCATCAGGAGGTCAAAATTGCTTTACACAGCCTCTGGTATCATTACACCTGGTGTGATGATACCAGAGGCTGTGTAATGCAATTTTCACCTCATGATGATGAGTACATGTGTTCGAAACATGCAGAGGCATGAAATAAAACTTATTCTAAAACAAAAATTTTGTGCATCAAGTTGGTTAATTACTGAGATAAATATACTGAGATGCACGGTCAGCAAAACGTCAAAATACACACGTTAATGTTTTATTTATTTTTTAGAGTTTTCATTTTTTTTATATTTCGATTTTGTATTGTGGCCATTTAGAATAATTTTGAACACTATAATCCAAACCATTGTTGCACGTGATATTATACAACTAGACAATCTAAGTCACGTATGCACATGGCAGTCGCTCAAAGAGCAAAAATGAAACCGCTAAATTCAGGTCTTCCTAGATGTGACGCTTATGTGCTGGGTTATTCCCACATTTCGAAGGAATGCAGTGCCTCCATCTTCAGTAGTCAGTGAGCCTAAGGAGACTGACTCTTCTTGGATTATTGGAGAACTGAAGACTAATGTGTTGCGTGTCCTCGAAAATGCGGGAAGCACTTAACCAGCGACACAGCATTGCGTCTCAGCAGACTTCAGTCCTCAACTGTACACCGCTGTGGAAACATCAAATCTCGCAACCAAGCCATCACTACACTTCGGTCGACGAGCAGAAGGTCTGAACAGTTGGCGCAAACAGTGATGTACAGTATATAGGCAAACACGACAGTGCGTCAGAGAGGAACTGCTATAACTGTCGGCGTGTGTCAGTAATTCGCTAGCACAATAAATAAAACCACTTTTGTACCTGAACAATTAGCCGGCAGAGTAGCAGAAACACTGATGCCCAGTACAACCATATATTATTCCACAAATGGAACAGGTGTAAACAAAATATGGATACGAAAGGGCAATGGTCTTGGACGGAGCAATAAGAACGCGCTTTTTGTAGGATGAGACAAGGTCAAGTAGTGAATTACGAGAATCGGCGAGGAAGCGGGCTTGTCTTGGCATTCACTTGGAGATACTGAAGGAAACTCTGAAATACACCAGTCGAAACTAATTTGTGTTCCAAACGGGACCTTTAACCGCTGAACTAACTAGTTCAGAACCCAAGTACCGGTTTTAAAACATGTTTTGTTGGCTTGTGTCACAAGATCACCGTAGTGATTCCGTCACCTGTGGTGCTCTACAACTGACATGCCCGACTCAGTGGCGTACCCAGGAGTTTTGTTCCTGGGGAGGGGAGGGGGTTCAACAAATTGAGTTCAGGACACAGGACAGAGAGAACGGGGATCTAGGGGCGGTGGCCCCCTAGTCAGGGGTTCTGGAGGCAGCTGTAATTTGGTACAAGGAATTTCATTTCATATAGTAAAATTTTCTTAATTTTTGGTACTTTAAGACTATTTATGACAACCAATTTATTTGTCATTGCTAATGTGAAACAATTGCGAACGTAGGTAGTTTTAGAATTTTACTGCCTTTTTCCGAACATCTTGGGGTGTTGGCTTCGTAAATTCAGCAATTTTTAACGGTTTTCACAATCGAGTTGAGTTTGACACAATTTTGGAGGGTCTTCGGAATTGGGGGTGGGGGTGGGGGTGGGGGGTTGAAACCCCCCCCCCTCGGTACGCCACTGGCCAGACTGAGCACCTTCCTTTGCTGCCTTCCGTCCCTAGAAATAACGCTATTACACATATCATGCAGAGTCAAGGCAATATTATTCACACATCTCGCTGTAATCCGTTCGTCGGGATGTAAGAAAATAAAACGTTATACAATATGGCGATTTCGCCGGTCATACTATCTTACGTCACTTGCTGTCTCATTTAATGCTGCATTCAAATCTATTTCTCACCATGAAATCAGACATCTCCAAACAGAAGCTAGCAGTATTTATTGTGCCGCAGATAAGAGCGTGGGCAGAATGTTATGACATTCTGAGTACATTATCGAAACTCGGTTGGTTGTTGGCGTTGTGTTTATTTGCTCAAGCCTGCCTCAAATTCTGGGGTGTTACGAGTTACGCCGGAATCTATTTCAACACAGATTCCACAGCTGGTAATCGCAGCGAAAAATCGTCTATGATTCTAAAAGGAACGGTGATTAAGAACCGACCATCTAGGAGAATAAATGTTTTTAAACTTTAAAGAGAATGAAGACGATTAGAAAATAAACTTGTAACTTAATATTGCGAGTTTGATTAGGCTAAATGAAAAGGATTCGACTGGACGAGCACGTAACACCTAACTTGTGGTTGAAAGAAAATTAAAATATATTTTGGTTGGGTTAGTTCATGGGAAGAGACCGCTGTAGAGATCCGGGCGCAGACAGGAGGATAGTGTGAGAATAGAAGTCCTATAATTTCTCGAACAGAAGTCTTCCTTCCATTCGACACCACGAACTAACCCAATTGAGGTAGCACTGGTAAGGAGTTACTCTACACGACACAAAGGAATGTAGAAGTAGTGGAGGTAAAGCTCCACTAACTCTTAACATCGGCCATAGACGGAGTTGAAGATCTTCCTTAAATGCGCAGATGACATGCAACCTCCTTATACGCCTGTCATGAACTCTGCTCTTGCTTAGAGTTCTACCAGACGAACAAAAAATGGTTCTTCAGACTTTCAGGACCTGCTTGTGGGCCTAGCTAGGTATTCCACAGTCGCCACCACTTCAGCATTTCGAAGTCAGTTAGAACAGGTAATTGTCGGCCACAAGTTACAAAAAAAAAACTGGTGCTAGAAAATTTTACTTGCTTAATGAACCTGTCAACAGGTTTTCGTAAACAAACGGACATATAGCGTAGGCTGGAAGGAGGCTTGAAAAATATGTGGAAGGGTGTGGTTGCGTCTTCTTTCAAGCTACTATCGCAACATTTATTGCGAATAGCTGAGGGAGACCAATACATTTATCAAGATGGACGGTGGGCCGAACCGGGAAACGAACCCGAAACATCTCGAATATTAGGCAAGAATGACATCCTTTCATCAGCCTGTGTACTTGGTTTGTCAGTTTTTGCACTTAATATGAGAATTCGTAAAGATACCGCAGGCAACGGACTGTGAATACAGCCCAAGGATTAAATTGATGAATGCTAAGTTTGTTCAGTTAGTGGCTGAAGGCCGGTCAAATATTTAATATGCTTGGCAGCAGAAGAAGTTTAAATATCGTTCCCACAAGGCAGCAGTTTCTACTGGTCCTCTGCAGCCGTAAATGTATTCCAAGGAGCAGATCATCTCAAAGTGTGCGCCCAGTTTCAGAGGAAGTCTAAATACAGCCTTTATGCTAAGAACACCTCCTTGTATTTGTGTGTGTTAATGCGGCAGGTGTACTTCGTGGCACGAAGATAAAAGTTAGAAACGTATGGCTCATCCCAATGATATACACATGTATTCCAAACACGCTTTTGGATTAAAATTTAATGAAATGTGGTTATAGTACCTTGTAATAGACGTGACTGGTACTGTGGTCTGAGGTTCAAGAACCCACATTGCTTCGAAGGCTATATCTTTCTCCGTCTTCAGTAGGAAATGGATAGGGAGAAACTACTGAGTGTGTGATTGGCCCGTCGGAAAAAGCTGGTCACCGTCACTGGCAAACCAGTGACGGAGACCAGACTAGACTAATGGCTAGAAGGGTTGACTTTTACAATAGTTGAATAATCTCCGTTTTTTGTTGCTCAACAGCACTATTATGCACACGTATTAAAAAATATACGATTTCGATAACCTAAGCAATTTTATACTCGTCATAAGCCACTAATTATACATTGCGGTTGTCACCGCAAAGCACCGGGTTCAATTACGGGTAGCAGTGTTTAATGAACAAAGTGGAGTGAGGCAGGATCTTGTCAGTGTACATTCAGTTTCACTCTCGTGGTCGGTATTCTACCATTGCTCTCTATTATTGTATCGCTGCCCTCTGAGTTATGTGATAGCCATGACCAGGCAATACATTAGCACATACCCTGTAAGCTGGAGGTTTACCTCTCCGACCCAACACTTGGCTGGTCACATACGAGAAAGGTTCATTAATAAATTAATACTAATCGGTACTTAAATAACATAGATGAGGATGTTGAAAATTAGTCTATGAATTACAAGACTGCAAAGTGAACAGCCGGTAATTACAGGAGGCTCTTGATGTAATGAGATACAGCACATTTCAGAGCAACATCCTGTGCGTTATTTAAATAAGGAATTTTAAACAACTAATGACATAATGTTAGCAATGAACTTCAAGGACAGTGAGGTATGTAAAATCACAAAGCATGTGTTTGTAAAATACGCGTGTGTTGAAACACTGTAGGAGACGTTCAGGTGACCGTGCATCGTGATAAATTCTTATAATAACACCAACTAGATGCACTAATTTCTCAAATTTATTTTTGGAATAAAACTCTACATATTTCGGACAGTTCCTCTGTCCATCATCGGGAGTTTTTCACTGTACACACAGCAATAGCATGTGTCACACAGATTTGCTGACAGTTTGCTCGCAAACTGTCAGCAAACCTGTATGACATATACCATTGCTGTGTGTACAGTGAAAAACTCCCGATGATGGACAGAGGAGCTGTCCGAAATATGTAGAGTTTTATTCCAAAAATAAATTTGAGAAATTAGTGCATCCAGTTGGTGTTAAGACCTGTAGTAGCCGTTTCTGCTTGTTTCGTATATAAATCTGTTCTTCAAACGCCGACTATAAATGCTCCACGAAAGGCTAGATTTACTTCTTTGTTGAACTATAGAAGTTGTGGATTTGGGTGAGATCTAAAGAGATTTTGTGCAGTGTACTGCACAGATAACAGCGCCATCGGTCGCTATTCAGCAGTTGATGTCGTCCGCTCTATGGCGTGCAGGCACGCGTAAAAGCAGACTCGTGGGGCTTACTACTGCAGGGAGGTCTGCATGCAACAATGCAGCTTTGCGCGGGTTTGTTGAGAGGGTTCCGCTCTAAGCCGTACGTTTCTACAACATTCACAGGTGTCACTTTTTTTTTAACAGAAGTACTGCAGTTTCGATTAAAACTTTAAGTAAAGTAAGGGTTACATTTGGTCGCTAAGAATCACAATTAAATCCACCCGGCAAAGTTACAGACCTCCAGGATCAAGTTTGATCGAATTCGGTTCAGCAGTTTCCATGAAACATATATTCTTCTGATGCACTCAGTGCAAAGAATTTGCGTATCGAAAGTCAGCTGCATTATTTTTTAAAGTAACCCTCATTTCCTTGTTTACTACTACCTATTCCCCAAGTATTGTGTTTTCTCAAGATTTTTCGTTGTCTGTTACTGCAAGATTTCCACTGCACTGCAGCAGATTCCGAGCTTGCTACTGGCTAGGAGCTACGGAAACCAGTACACTCCCAGATCAGGTACTGAGTGCATACCCATCGTCATCACTCAGCTTCACATACACGTACAAACAGCTTACTGGTCCCCGTGGGTGGACAGGTACAGTACAGCCTTACATTCCGGAATTGTGTTACTGACGTATCTGATCTGGTTCCCTTCTTCGTCGGTTTTCGGACATTAAAACGCAGCAGCATTTTTTCCCAGCATGGCTTTACTGAACAATACAAGACATGATATGCAACACTACTGTTCAGGTAGAAGTCTTATTTTAACTCATTTGTCTGGACTTACTGGTTTATACACCTCGCAGGCAGGCATGTGGATCTCAAAAAGGCGGTTTGATACTTCGAAAATGACTTTCCAATCAGCCTCTGGATAACAAGGCGTATACGAAATGTAGATCAAGTTGCTCATGGTAGTCTCTTAGACATTAAATATGCACCATCTTACAAGCAAAAGTGTCATATAATGTATACACGTACTTCCATTACGGCTCCAACAACTGTGAAATCTTAACTGCGGGATGGGGCGGGGGTCCATCTGTTTTTATTCCAACGCCAATTCAAAAACGAGGGTATTCTCCTGATCCACCGTTACAGAGTCCTTCAGAAGCTAACCGTCGGCAGGCTGGCAAAGAAATTCACATCACTTTCATAGATCTTGAACGTTCAGTACCGCGTTCCAAACCTCCCGCCACGTGTGCTTTATTACAATTCTAGATCGATTTAATTGTTATCCTCTCTTATATTCTTAGGTTTACCAAGTGATCTCTTTACTCGCATTTTCAGACGAAAATATATTATCCATTTGTAAACGCCCTCTGTCGTGCTATGTACCCCGCCCATCTCACAGTCTATTTTATCACCACAGTGTCTGGTAAGGAATATAATTTGTGGAGACTTTAAGTACGAAGTTTACTGTCCTGTCATATCTCTCTCTCTCACTTCCATATGTCCTCAGAAACTTGTTTTCCGGTACATTTTAACGTATTTACATTCGTCTGCGCGAGTCACAATCTCGGTCATTTTTAATATACTTCGAATTCAAAACCTATGCTCAGTTCTTCGAACCAGAGTTTTATTTTTATTGTTCCTGTGAAGCAGAATACCGTTAAAACACACACACACACACACACACACACACACACACACATATATATATATATATATATATATATATATATATATATCGGTGGATGTACAGCTACATGATCACTGTTCTTTGGTGTTAAATGGCGACACGTGGTGGACTCGCGCTCTTTGAAAATGAAAAAGATGTACGAGTATCACCAGAATTAGGCTTGACCACAGTGGAGGAAAAAATCTGCCGGGGTTACTTCTTCGGTTCCGTTTGCTTCATACTACCAAAATTCCATCTTATTTTTGTTTTCTGAGACGTTTTGATGAGAAAAAGCGATTAATAAAAATGACAAATTAATTTAAAAGTCAAGTTGTCACTATAAACCTCATGACGGCATATGGAGGAAGTAGAAGGTATACGTCCACTCATTCTTAACCTCGGCTCTAGATGGAGCGAATGGTGAACCTCATGTCACGACCGCTTTACCCACGGGGAAAGATCCCCTGGTCCTATTGAATAGGGTGGTGCGTGGGCCCCAGAACCGGTCTGGACGCTTTTAGTGAGGAAGAAACATATCTGTTACATCTTCCGGGAACAGAAACAAGCGTCCGTGGTCATCCTGCACAATAGCCTAATCTGCCTACGCTGTCCGGTTCATGATAGCTTAGTGTTTCTTTGTTTATTGATCGACATTTTGTCAGGTGAATAATACATACCCGGCGAACGAGAAATTAGCTTGTTGTGAATGGTTGAATAGAAAGTAGAATTGTTCTTGCGTCTGTTAAGGCCATGTTCCGACTGCTGGGCTGGAACTCGGGATTTTCTGTTTAGAGAACTGAACCCAAGACTCTCGAATAGGGCGCACGAGTTACATCCTTTAGAAACATACCGCAATGGTTCGATTCTGGTTCGAAGAGAAAAGTAAAAAGACTATACAACAAATTTAAAGCTGATGGTTGTCATGATTATGAAGACTGCTTTTCATACAGTCTTTACCGTTTCTGTGGTCGGGTGGGGTGGGCCAGTATATAACGAGAAATTTGTTGAAAACAGGCCATAACCACTTATCAGCGTTAAGTAACACCAAAATAGATCTTTTGACAGTAACCACAGACTCTGCAGTTCCTTGGAAAATGTTGAACGTTTATGCTAAGTACACAAAAAATGTAACTTAATTACTTTTTACGAACATTACTTACTACGCAGAACTTCTTGCGATGTCTTAGACTGATATGGTTGAACCCAGGACACAGAATCCTTGTGATATCCAGATTAAGCTCTGTGATCGCAGTTTGGATTTTCTGTGTTACGTATCAGTAGTCAGCAGGTCCCAGTGGCCGCGCGGTCTAAAACGTAGGTCTGCGGCCGCTCGCCTGCTGAGATCGTGGGTTCGAATCCCACCGGGGCATGGATGTTTGTCTGTTGTGAGTGTTGTGTGTTGTCAGGTAGAGGTCTCTGCGACGGGCTGATCACTCGTCCAGAGGAGTCCTACCGACTGTGATGCGTCGTTGTGTGTGATCTAGAAACCTGAAGAATTAGGAGGCCATGGCCTGCGTTGGGCCGCAGCGCCACAGGAAAAAAAAAGTATCAGTAGTCAAGCGTAACTACTACTTGCTAACATCCCACTATCTAGTGGTCAACAGACCAGTTAAGCCACCTTTTACTGATCAGCTTTCAGACAGACAAATTCAGTATTCAAAGGGTTGCGGTTTCGAACCCACCCCCTACCAGTAGTATAGCCAAACATCTACCCTACATATTGAAATCCGTCACCTGAAAACACATATCCATAATTATAACGAATAAATGTAACTGGTAGTTTAAACGTGCAACAGAAACTGCAGTATAATAAAGCAGTGAGTTTCACAAATATGTATGGAATTATTTCAGAGGAGTAAAGAGACTGCCAATTAATAACTCTTGCGTCGTGCTGATAATAATCGATATATCGAATTAATATTAATTAATCATCTTCCGGGTGGGCAGAAAGAGGCTGCAGTTTTCAAGGTAAATGAAATTTAAGGCCTGATATAACCAACGGGACCTTCAAAATCGCAGTGATTACAGTAACATTAAGTATCTGCGGGCTCGACATGACAGAAACGACGGCTTGTATACTAGACTTCGCAAATGTGAAGGTGTAAGAAGTTGCTGAACTTCATGTACTCTACTGTCGTCCTCGATTTGAGAACTGAGGTAGAAAGCAAAGGAATGTTGGGTAAGCGTAGACAAGAAAACCAACTAGATGCTACTGAATGCTTTATTGCACTTATAATCTGCTCAACATGTTTCGGGCGCTAATATGCCCATCATCAGGAGATCGAGACTATACATTTCTTATTGCCACGTATGGTGTGTAATGCCTTGGTTACTGGAGGTCGGCTGTTAGGAGCAGAGCAGCAGGCTATGCGTCCGGAATGAGGGAAATTGTCGCACAATTTCCCTCATCCCGGACGCATAGCCTGCTGCCCTGATCCTAACAGTCGACCACCAACAACCAAGGCATTACACACCATACGTGGCAATAAGAAATGTATAGTCTCGATCTCCTGATGATGGGCATATAATTGCCCGAAACATGTTGAGCAGAATATAAGTGCAATAAAGCATTCAGTAGCATCTAGTTGGCTTTCTTCTCTACGCCTATACAACGATGCACGGACAAACATACATCAAATTCGAATGTTGTGTGTTAACAGGGGTTTATAAAACAACAAACAGTTGTGTGCATAACTCGCAGTGTACTTTGCACACATTCATAGCTCCACGTGTCAAAATTATTAGCATAAAATGTTGCTGTGTTTCACTTTTTTTAAGAACTCACTGCTTACGACCAGGTTCTGTAGTGTCTAGTCCTTTAGGGAGGTAAAATGTAACTTCAAAGTTTCGCATTGTTGTCTTGTCTGTATCTGCTAACTTACAAAAGTGATCTATAGGTATTCTCAAATTCTGTGTAAAATTTTAGACGGTAAATTCCATTGGCTCATTTCATACCTCCCAGAAACCAAAAAGCAAAAGCTAAATTTTCGCACGGACGTCTTCTTACAGTAAACAAACTCTTTCTTTCCTAGTTATATAAACATGCTTCTTATTAGGAGATCAACAAAGTGTCGCTTGCTTTCACAACCTCGCGCTTTCTCCACGCTGTTATTACTTATCCACGGAAATCACAACAGGTAAGGTGTACAAACTTTTGTACGAGATAGGTGAGCTGGTTCAAAATTTTAAATGGAGGAAAAACGCAGATGGCACAGTCTTAAACCCCAATTTTTTTTAGGAACGTAAAGTAGGCTACAAATAGAGCATCCACATTTACCAACACACGTATAAGAATAATGTCGGTTGAAGCCACGTAATGTAGATGAGAACGAGACTAGATGGAGGCTAGTGTTCAGTTTAACGACCCGGTTGCCTTACCCCGGAGGAAACGATCTCCCATTACCTATCAAACAGGAGGTTGAATGGGCCCCAGAGCCGGTCTGGACGTGTTGGAGAAGACATACATTCCATTACACTTGTCGGAAATCGAATTACTTTGTCGGGCGCCCAACTCATAGTCCCCCCCCAAAAAACGCCCACCCCGCTGGTGTCCAGAAATAAGATCACCTCAAGAAGACCATATAACGTAAAACCTCCTGTGTTAGATCTGTTCGGAAGTTACAGTAGTGACTCATGGCAAAGTTCGTAAGCGATTCTATATACAAAATTGTTAAAAATAACACAGATTAGCTTTACAGAATCATAAATAGTTCCTGTTCTGAAAGAAGCGTAATATGGACCACAGATTTGGTGCTGCGTTCCGCAAACCACGTCTTGAGCATATTTTGGGCTTGAAATATACAGGCAATAAAAAAGGGATTTGGAAAATAATATAACAAAATGAAACGAATGAAAATTCTCTATGTACCGAAAAACTGACATAAAATGCTCAAACACACGTATTCTTTTTCTGGTTTGTTACCTTCCTGTCTGTGTAGTGTCAAGCTCTTCGGTTTCCTACCGTCACCCTTTTCAGCTTCGTCGAGTCTGTCCATATGTATCAACTCGGCTCCCACTGGACGAATTTTTGTAACACTGGAGGCTTTTCTTTAAATAAGCCGAGAAAACACAAATTTGGTTGAAATCGGACCAAAAATCGAGCATTTTACATGAAGACCTACGTTCGTGTATATGGTTGAGAGCAATGTCACGTTGATCGGCATCACAAAGGAACTCATTGTTGTGTTGTCGTGGCAAAACTCATTGTATTTTCATACTGCTGAAAATGCCATACATAACTCAGCAGCACACAACAGAACGCATTAGTTGTCATGGCAGTGCACTGTAAATCTTTTTACCTATCTTAGAATTAAAAATACATACAGCTGATAGGGGAGACACCTGCATCCGTGTACGATCAAGTTGTGTTTGAAAGCGATTTGTGAAAATTTTACTTTCTCACGGAATCCCCACTCCCACCACACGGACATCTAGGGTTCTGCGGAACACAGTTTGAGGAACGATACTAAGCAGGTATCTGAGAATGAACGCAGTTTAATTTAACGTGACAGATTCACGATGCAGTCATATCTGTATCCCCCTTCATGTCTACTTCTGGGATAACCAATCCTTGCCATGGGCCACACTTATCATCTACCTTAATTACGTCTCAGACGTGCTGATCATGTTTCCACTCAGACGCTGTAGATCCACATGGTAGTTTCGTGTCCAGCCCCTTCTGTGTACCGTATGTTGAGATTACTTAACGTGACGTCTGAATTAGGAGCCGCTCCTTGAATATACGGCAGAACTTTCCTCTTGCTCGACGTATAGATTTGTTAGTATCGATTCTGGCGTTACACTTTTGTTGTAGATAAAGCAAACAAGTTCTTTATTTGGAAAACTGCGATTTGGATGTCAAGAGCATCAGGATTTCTCCAGAACAGCTCTTCCTAAAACGCCATACAACCTTACTATCTATCTCCCGCACATAAAATCGGTGATGTGTGGATGTTTTCATTTAATGGCCACTACATGTGACGCAACATCGAAGATGGTATTAATAAATAGGTTTTAGTATTTTGGTGTGTTGATTAAGGAAGATCCCCAGCGTATAATAATGCTTTTAAACTTTCTACAAGTGAATTGGGTTCGATACCAGACCCTTAACAAAACAATGTAATATATTTTCTTTATTAACAAGTCTTAGGGCTTAGTTTGACCCATTATGATTTTCGTTCTGCTTCTGCCGCAAAAAAAACCGTGCACTGTACTAATTTTAGGGAAAATATCAGAGTTTATTTCCGTTCAACTATGACCTGTGGTAATTTAAATTTGGTGATAATTTTAGCACCCTGAAAAGTCGCTCACATAGGTGGGTATTTACTAATATTCTGGTGCAAAATTTGAATATATGCAATACCCTTAATAGTAGTAATTACAATTATGAAGTCGGTAAAGCACTGCAAAAGCTTATTTACGAAATATTTGTGAATTTAGAACGAAATATTTGCTGCCTGAAGTGATTTCAAAGTCTTACAAATTCTTGAAAACCTTCTACAAATTTTTGCATGGAGGAGAAAATATTTGTACAAGTACTGAAGGTGCGAACAGTTTCTTAATTGCCAGTATAAACCGTTAAAACTCGATGGATTTTGTATTGATACAACTGAATTTTACAGGACGATGGTATTAAAATATCTTGAACATGAAAAGCCGTTTACTTCCTGTTGTCGGCAACGCCGAGTTTTAAAGTACTGTCTTGTGGTATTGTTTGGATCATCATTATTATTTCAGAAACAGGAAGTCATACGGTAGGAAAATACTGTTCATGTATTCTGTTTGGAACTTCTGCTGCTTTCTTGTCGTTTCTGCCTTCCGTGCTTCTCTTTTTATTTTATTCTTTTCTCCATCTTGTTTTATTTCGTCACTATATTCGTTATTTTGTTTACGTATTCTCATATCCGGAGTGGATAACAGCGGATCTTTACGTATCGGCCCGTGTCACACACTTTCACAAACTGACATGTCATTCTGTCAAATGATCCTCTGCTCTCTTAGTTGGGGGAAGAAACCTGTCGCTACGCAACACGTTCAGTCATTTTATTCACCTGCTAAACGCAGACCTTGAGCCGGGTTATGTTATAACGTTGTGGCCAGTAACAGCCCACTATGAGCTTCAAAGTAAGCTACATTTTGTAGCTTATGAGAGAAACCTTTTGTAATTAAAGTCAAAACTTGCATCTTGTTTCGACGTTTAATGTAAATTAATGACAAACAGAATCACAGTCTGAACTGTTCAAAAGTTTTAGGGCGATTTTTTGCGACGTGAAGATTGCGTAGGTAAATTCCGTTGCGTTTGGCTGTATAAATACACGAACATAGCCCAAATGCCTTGATTTTTTTTTTAAATAAGGGCTCATTAATTCCCTGTGCATTGTGCGCTTCATTTCCCGAAATGCTCTTGCAACAGCGAAGTTCCTACCCCCAGGATTATACGGTAATGAAATCTTTAGTATGTTTTCCTTTCTTAACAGAATTAAAAGGAGAATTCCTGAGATCACCATGATGTGTGGTTTCCCAATTTCAACTTTCTGAGCCAGCTAACTTTCACAAAACTTGGTGAACATGGCGCCGTTTTAGGAACCCCAACTTCCTACTCCTTATTCACTACAGTCAGTAATAACAAAACGGCAGACGCTCTACTAAATTTACTGGCGGAAGCGACGCCACTTACTTCAGGAGTTCATGTGGTGTATGGTAATGTAATAGAATTTGGAAAATGCACGTCTTTGTTGTGGTAATGTCTTCGTAAAATGTTAGATGACAAGACTGGGGTCGTGCAGAAGTTCCATTCACTACAAAGAAGGCAGAGATGCGAATTTTTTGTGTTATGATCGACAAATGTAACTATACAGAATATGTACATGAATGATACACAAGTATTCACAAAAGTAAAGCAGGACAACGAGGCCTACAAGGACGGTAACATCAACAACAACAACAACAACAATTGGTATAACGACTTAGAATTCTGTGTAGTAGAAAATATATACATTGTGTTCTGATCGGAACTCCTATTAGTTCCAATTTTAACGCCTAAACGAGGCACATTCTCGTAAAACCAAACAAAAACTCTTCGTTAGAAGGAATTTTCGGATGAGCAACAGTTCAAAGCACTCGCTGTCTCCATTACGAGCGGCGTTGCTATCGGTAGCACAACAGGCGTAAGATTTTTGCACTGTGCTGGTGCTATAGAAATAGAGGTCTGCTGGTATGTAGGTTGTTAAGAGTGACACTGGGCAATATATCACGTTGTAATGTGCGACACTCACGAAGCCGCGTTCGCACAGTTGTGAAAAGCGGCAATTCATTTGTCATGTCTGTCTGTCCGTGTACACGCACTGAACAGCTCAGTTTCAGTCGAGTGAAATTTTATATCTGGAGCTTTTTTCGAAAGTCTGTAGACAGCACCAAAACTTGGTTAATATCGGACCGAAATAGTAGGCACTTTGCGTGAATACCTAAGTTATAAAATCAGTCCCATTACAGGCCCGAGGTGCCCAGAGGGTTCCAGAAAGTTACGGTTCCCAGATTACGTGACAGTAGCCCAGGATGGTGGTAAGGTTGTCAGACTTACGCACCGGCCGCTTTTACCCCCAGGAAATATTTCTGGTACTCATTTCTGTTAGAGGCTGAGTCGACCTCAGGGCCATAGTGCGATGGGAAGGATTATGCCAATGAAAAAACTCCAATGACACGATCTGGAATCGAACCAGCGACCTTCCGATTTGTAGCACAGAACCTTAACCGCTGTGCTACCGCGGTCCCATACCTAAGTTAAGTATATGAAAATTTCGCGCTAAATTATTCTTGGGCTGAGAATTTTTTTTTTCGGAATGTATTTGCACACGAAATCGTGAAGCAGGTTTTCATGTGAAACGTAGTTTTTTAATCGAGCACTTTACGAGTTGATTGTATGAATAACGTCTGGGTCAAATAGGATACAGATGACATAATATCGCGCAAAAGATACGAATTGGAAGCTATGTAATGAAGGTGAAAATACAGACACTTATTTGTCATATGCAGTAGTTATTGCCTAGTGCTTTGTTTGACTGATGCCGCATGATGTAAAAAAAAAATTAGATTTTCTGGTAAATGAGAAAATTACGCGACGACAAATCTGTAATTACGATCTGTTTATACGCATTACACGTACCTCGCAGGCCACGAGCGAAATAACAGCTCTTTTTCCCCATGTATCGTTAAGAAAGAACTGTATGAACAGTGTGAACTGGTTAGGACATAATTACTTTTAAAAGCGTGTGCTAATAATCTTAATGTCTTTTTTATGGTAATTGAAAATGTGATTTGAGTAAACCGTTTTTATAGCCTGTAAAGCAGAATGTGGCAGGGCGTATAATTGCATTGATCGCCTCGTTGTTGCTGGGAAGCGAACAGGGAATTATTCCGCTTGCCTAGAATTCTTATATTTATTGATTAAGCTGTATTTCCAGGAGCTAGGCAGGTTGATTACTAATACATTTACAAGTTGTATAGGAAATAATTTTGTTCAGGCACGCATTGAAGTCGCTTCGACCGGGTGAAAGTTTCAGGTCATGACCGATAAATATAACAGAGAAAATCAACGTAGCCTAGGAAAACTAAGTTCTTCAGAGAAATGTACCAACAGGTAGCAGTGGTTCCAAATAACAGTAGTGCTTGATTTAACACTTTGACTATGATGAATAAAACAAATAGTGCCCTCATTGAATGTAACTGACACGTTCGTCTGAGAAAAGAGTAAGGTAAATGTAAAGCAGTCCCATTACAGGCCTGGAGTGGCCCAGAGGGTTCCAGGAAGTTAAGGTTGCCAGATTTCATGACAACGGCACAGGATGGTGGTACGGTTGTCAGCCTTACGCACCGGCCACCTTTACCCTCAGGAAATGCTCCTGGTACTCATTTCTTTTAGAGGCTGAGTCGACCCAAGGGTTATAGTGCGATCGGAAGGTTTTTATGTCAATGAAAAATTCCAATGACACCAGCTGGGATCGAACCAGCGACCTTCCGATTTGTAGCACAGCACCTTAACCACTTAACCCTGAGAAAAGAGTGCTAAAGCTAATTTATTATATACATCGCAAATAATTGCAACCCACAGCATTAACAACTATATATATATATATATACACTGTATATATATATATATACAGTATATATATATATATATTCGTGCTGTGGTTTGTAATTATTTGCGATGTATATTATATATAGGCGGCTGTGTCATGGGAAAGTAATCGTTACATCATACACAATATATGTACAATTCTGATATACAACAGAAGCTGTGACCCTGGTGGTTTCAAAGATACAACCATCTGAGAAGAATTCAGGATGCAACGAACCGGACGCGCCTCAATGTTACATTATGTGTTTGTTTATTTCCTTATTTTATAAATATTTTACGCGAGGATTCATTACACAGTAGCGCTTGTTTGGATATCAATGACGCAGCCATTATGCAAATATTATAAATAGATTTACGGAAGCACCAGTTCAGGGAATATCGTTTTACAATTGCTGAGGATACGATGTATCAAAACTGTAGACTGATATTTTACGAGCCAATATATCGGGTGGCTGCCTGTTGAGTCCCACGTGTGCCATAACTGACTTCGCTTTTTGCTGTTACAACGCGATTCATGCCTGTATAATTCATTGCTAATGCATTGTGTCCACTAGAATTAGTTATCAGAACAGCCTAAGTTGCATAATGGTCAATAGAACCTTTATAACCCATAAATATATTCAATTAAATATGCAACGCCAATTGATTGCCTACATAAAGAAACGAGTGATAAATAATTGCTTTCATTTATCGGAACTTCAAAACACAATGTAATATGTAAGGCGCCCTCACGCGCTTGTATAAATGGAGAATGACAAGAGCAATACGAATAAACGTGTGTAAAATGTGATGTAAGTGATCTAGTTTTTAGTTACGTTTATCCTTTGTATCAGTAGCTACCGGGGTGCTGATAAGTCCTTAGCCCGTCCAGGAAGGAAACAAGCTCGGAAGCATTTCAGGGACGCGCGCGATTGCAAAAACATGGAGATGCGAGCTGTCGCCAGGGTTTATTTCATGCAAGGCAAGGCGCCGAAGGAAATTCACGTCATTCTGACAAAAACATTAGCTTGTTTCCTTCCTGGTCTGGCTAAGGACTTATCAGCACCCCTGTAGTAAGAATTTTCTTTCATGGGAAGGTACGTAAAAATAGAGGAAGAAACCTTTTCACCGCAGGAATTCTGATATCAAGTAGCGCCTTACGATATTCACTTTGTGTTCGTCCTTAAGGTTTTTTAGAGAAACCATAATAATTCTCCGCGCGCGCACGCACGCACACGCCAACACTAGCCACGGCACCGGCCTTAACAAAATATTCACGCGCTAATGCACGGCGTCTCTTAGTTATAACTTCCACAGATCCGTTCATATATCTTATTCTCAAAGAGGTTAAATAAAGAATAACAATTTTACTGCATATTGACGCCTTGCATCTGAAGAATCCTTAAGAGACGGTTTGATTGAAGTTAACTGGAAATTAACACGCTGCAATCCCGACTGAAGCATAGACATCTCTGTACATGGTGAGTGCTTCATAACGACTGTGCCCTCTGGCGTAAAAGTATTATAGAAGGTTTTTAAACTCGTAGGTACTGGGGCCCTCGAGAGAAGATAATCCATTTCGTTAATGATCATTTTAAAATCGTGTACAATTTGGTCTTCCCTTATTCAAAACTTAAAAAAAAAACTCAAGAGTTTCCAGTAATGCTACTTTTTTGGTCTTGAGTAAGGAAATATTTACCCTGATTTTCTGAACCGAAAGAGGTTTTCAGGTGCGTTCGGAAAATTGCGAAAACAACTCTTAGAGTCATCAAGTCTGTCTCTCCGTCCGTCCGTCCGTTCTCATGAAACAACTCGGCTCCCACAGGACGGATTTCAACGACATTTGATATTTGATGATTTTTAGAAAGTCTGTCGAGAAAATTCAAGATTCGCTAAAATCTGACAAGAATAAAGGGTACTCTATATGAAGAACGTTATACATTTTTTATCATATCTCGCTCAATTCTTCTTAGAATGAGAAATGTTTCAGACGAAGTTGGAGAGAAAATCAAAACACACAATTCATGTCCAAAAACTTCTTTCCGTAAATCGTGCCGTTAAAGGAAATAAGGCGGAAAATTACGGTAGAACCGGACGGGCACAGATGACAATACGGCGCATGCGTGTTGCATGCTGGGTAACTAAGGCTACAGACACACACTCAGAATATGTAATATCTCTTGCTGTTTAACGACAACAATGTTTGAGCGAACGCGCCTCAGCCTTACGTTAAACGTACACTGCCTGTTGTGTTGGAGTCACTGTTTGTAACCAATGGACAGAAAAGTAGATCGAATAGGAAGTTTATTCAGTAGTTTTCAACTCACCAGTCCCTGGAGTATTGTGCTCATTTAGTTTAGACATTAAGTCTTTTCAAAAGGTTTAAGGTTGGTTACCGTTTTCACAAAAGCCTGACACTTTACCATATCCTGCGCCAGACGAATACAATCCACACTGAACGTGTTTATTTTCCTTTAAAAAATCACCGTCGTTGGTACACTAAGGTTCTTGTATTTCTATTCCAAATTTCTAATTACAGTATCATCATTCGTGCTACATGTGCTATCCCTCGCATTATTTTTCGTGTCTTCTCGTCAATGATATCACCAGAACAGTGGTGACACGCCCTTAGCTCGACTCAATCCAAAGTCAATGCGTAATATCACACCGGAAACTGTATCTGCAATTATTTTGCTGACGAAGCTATGTATAGTACAGGACCACCAAGAGCTCTCCGCTGCATTACGTTACCACAGATTTATAAATAAAAGTTGCCACAGAATGTACGCTTTTCGCGTTACCGGGTAATGTATGTACTGTGTTACGAAGATTCCGATGAGAGAAGCAAGGCAGAAGTGAACATTTGCCCCGCTCCAACACGCATACAAAATGGCAGCGCACGTCATCTGCTGCTCCTGCGGTACTTGTGCAATCGCAGTGCATCGACGCAAAATCTGGTGTATGTTAACGACATTATGAAAACACATTCTGTCATTACCAGGCTTAGGGATTTGCATTTTAAATACATTTTCCTTGTTTTGTTAAAAGATATTGTTTACGATACCATCATGACCGTGTGGGGGCGTTTCTGCTTCAGTATGTTGTTTCATTTGTTGTTTATTTGCCAACGTTGTCACCAGCTCAGTCGTGTCGAATGATAAGGTGACTTGTGATCAGCGGAATATTCCAAAGCCGAAGAAAAAATGACTGAAATAAAATAGTGTAGCCGCCGGCAAAACAAATACACAAATATAAATAGAAGTGTTTAATCTGAGAGATCCCGTTTTGTTGACAGTACAAGATCAAAAACGATTGTTGTCCAGTCCAACAAAACCTGTTATCGAAAAAGCAATTTGCTTGACTCTGCAACATAGCTACGTGTTTTGGCTGATGATGAAGCAATCATCAAGCTCTTTAATAAAAAAATACACAGAGAAAAACATCACAAAAGCGATTTTGGAATACAGTCGAACTCCTTTATAACTTTACGAAGGGGAGTGAGTATTTTATGTCGTTATAAACCCATGTCGTTATAACCGGGTTTGACTGTTTTTTTAAAAATGATAAAGTAATTCATTAGATGAACTTCATTTTATTAATTACTTGCATCTTCTGCATCGGAATTCGAACTGAATACGATGGAAAATTATTTACTGGTTATGACCACCTTTGGTTACTGTCCTTGGTACGATGTCCGCCTGACTTGAATAAACAATAAGATGAGGATTCATGTGTCTCCCAGTCAACGCACATACAAAATAAGGTTGAAGTTTGTTATTCATACTTCCAGGTAAACGCAGCACGCCTTGTTCCCAAATAAATTGCATCTTCTGAGCAGCTCTTTCACGGAATATTGATCAGGCAAAAAGAAACACACCTTCTTTCTTCTGGAAGTGGTGACTCACACAAGGCAGTCTTCCAAAGGTCAGTATTTGTTATCCTTCCGTCTCCAAACTAATGTTTCGCCATGCGTCCTTACACTATTAAAAAACATGTTTATGATATTATTCAGGTTTTGTGCGGGTTTATTCACGTTTTCAACTTACTGACCGATTTTCATGAAATGATGTCAGACAGTCTCTGTCTTTCCATACGTCTTATTTCCGAACAAACTTATGGAAATTTTATCAGCTCTGATTTTGGAGGTGTACATCAGAATTTGCGTGGCAATTTTAATTTGGTTAACGTCGCTAGAATGGGCATGTAACCCTAGTTTAGAAAGACGTTCGGTTATTTTAAGTGGCTGATTATGGAGCGATTGGAACAGCTATTGGAGGTTGTTTAAAGAGGTAAAATTTAACAAGACAGGCAATTTACGTATAACGTAACGGTGAGGCGCGTTCGTGCAACCACTGCTGAAGTGTAATAGTAATAAGTATGTCATATTCTGAGTGTGTGTTTGTAGCGTTAGGTACCCGGCATGCAATGCGCAATACGGCGCGTATTATACTCTAATCTATGGCCTGTCCGGCTCTATAATATTTTTTTTCACTTTCTTTCGTAAACAGCACGATTTTCGAAAAAAGAAAAGTTACTGAACATAAAATGTATGTGTGTTTAATTTTCTCTACAACTTTTGTCTGAAACATTTCTCAGTCTAATAAGAACTGAACGAGATACGATGAAAAAATGTATATTGGTCTTCATGTAAAGTACTAATTTTTGTTCTCAGAATGTAATGAAACTTGAACTTTCTGGACAGATTTTCGAAAAATACTCAAATATAAAATTTCATGAAAATCCGTCCGTCCAGTGGGAGCTGAGTTGTTACATGCGGACAGACGGACAGACGGACGGACAGATATACAGATAGACATGACGAGGCTGATAGTCATTTTTTAAATTTTCCGAAAGCGCCTAAAATTGCTAAGAAATAATTGACATAACCGACTTATATTCGCGTTATTAGCGATTATTTCCGTTACGGCTCTGCTATCTACATCTCCAGTAGGCTATAGCTCCTTGAAGACAGACGTAGTAGATTGCACCGAAATGTTGGTACCTATCTCCCAAACTAAACGATGTCAGATCCCAGAGGACCATAATCTGCAAACTAAGAAGTAGGCTACATCTGAATAGTGCAATTTTTTACATAATCATAGAAGTGTTGCTAAAAGCTGAAGCATTCTGAAATTTGAGGCTGTGTCATTGAGCGAGTGGTTCCTGCCGTTTCGGAGGAACATAGTGCATTAATCATGCAGGGTTAAGGAGTCCAAGAAAAACCTTTCTTCGAGAGCTGTAAAACAAATCAGTGTTCCATCCAGCCTGAGGGTGGCGTCATCATAAGACGAAACGTGTACAAGTAGCTGATTTCCAGACTTTTACAGGGGTGCTGATAAGTCCTTAGCCCGACCAGGAGGGAAACAAGCTACATTCTCCGCATTTTATGGAACTTGGAGGTTCATTATCACATTCACAAGAGTCCACCACCTGTCCCTACCCAAGCCAAACCAATCCATTCCTCTGCCCATCACTCTTTTGACAGGCGCAGCTTGTTTCCTTCCTGGTCGGGCTAAGAACTTATCAGCACCCCGTTAAGTGTATGGTTGTGTTTGAAGGGTAGATATTTGGTTTTATTAAGTGTTACGCGACGAGATTATCACCTCAATGTTTTCTTCGAGTCATCGGGAACAAATCGCCCAACGACACAATTACGTACCCCTGAAGACCTAATCTTGGAATTTTAGTGGTATGAGCCTTAAAAAAATATGAACTAGTGCAGGACTGCCGAACTATAAGAACACATAACTGAAGCTGGAATATGTTTACTGTTATAGGAATGTACCAGTAAACATTTTCTGTTGCCGATACAAGAGACCGTATGAAAGGCGGACGCCCAAAAATTGTTAGAACAGCTGCTGCGGAGCCTTGAGCTTTACGTAAAGTAACTGTATACAGACTTTTATGTCCACATTCAGACTGTGTTACGAAAATTATTGTCCATCATTTCACCGCCACATATGACCGTCTGAGATTCCCAGACAACCTCATGTACGGGGCAAAAATTGGAAAGCACTGAAGGCTCGCCACTTTGCAGACTTCATGCTTTGCATTTTTTTACAGTAAACGAGGCATTCCACTTTGCGTATTCCTGTCGAAAACTAAGTACGTAATGAACACGGCCTTCTATACATTTCGTATCACAAATAAATACAAAATTGATAGCTTTACCGATTCTCAGTAGTTAATACAGCTAATTCTAATCGGAACAATAATCTTAGGTTCTCCGAAACTTGTTCCAGTTGAAAAGACTCCCTCTGACTCATGTGGGTTATGGAATTTGGTAGTTTCGCGGATGTAGAGCTTAAAAAAATGTAGGCGTGTGCGTTTTATGAATCTGACTAGTGGGGGAGGGGGAACGTGCGTGCGTTCCAGCCGACACATCTCTGTGAATATGTCTGCGTACAAGAGTGACTTAAAAAACTACAGAGGCTGTTACCAGATGGTTCTCGCGAGATAAATCCAGTAGCATTGCTATCCAGAAATTTAAAGATCAAGATATATAGAACTTTAATTTTGCCTGTTGTTTTGTATGGGTGTGAAACTTGGTCGCTGACATTGCAGGAGGAAAGGAAGCTGAGGGTGTTTGAGAACATGGTGTTGAGGAGAATATTTGGACCTAGGAGGGACGAGG